>TARA_R110002020_G_scaffold119205_8_pt1 | contig 14097 bp, 21 predicted proteins | sample TARA_R110002020 | Tara Oceans TARA_R110002020 (sample SAMEA4396489) | marine metagenome | biome: Westerlies Biome; feature: [MES] marine water layer (ENVO:01000295) within the mesopelagic zone...; material: water (ENVO:00002006), including particulate matter (ENVO:01000060) such... | reverse complement strand
ATGTACCGGCTACTGTATTTACTGCACTAACGATTGCTTTATTGGAACCTGCACCGTTATTCCAAACAACCATAATAGTTTGATTGTTTCTAATAGCAATACTTCCTGTTCCCGGTACTAAAGCGTCGTTAACTGTAAATACTTGAGCGGCTTGCCCGGCTGCTATTGCTGCCGCGCCAACTTGCGTGTATTTAGTGTGTAATCTACCTTGCTCCGCCCATTTTATAAGGTCAGAGTTTGAAGGCATTTCCGCACCTACTAATCTTAGGAATGATGCGATGGTACGATTACCGTACCTTTCAAATTCCTTTTCATAAGTATCGGGTAGATACTGATTCAAGAAATTGAAATTATTCATATAATTACTCTCAAGAGCCACTTGTTCTGCACTTGGCTGCAAAGCGAATCCCGGAGTTGTTAATACTGAACCTGCCATAATTTTTTCTTTTTAAATGTTATTACTTTCTTTTTATACTTCTAATCTTTAAACCTTTACCACTTGATGGTGATATAGATTTAAACTTCATTCCTCCCTTTTGCGTACTTTCAGGCGTTCTACGTTCAGACATATTTATATTTTTGGTCTTACGCATAACATCTTCAGTTGCATTAGATTTACCTTGTTCATAAAAAAACTCGGCAAACCTATCAGGATTCATGGCGATTGCTAAAGCTCTATGGTAACCCTTAGCGTCCTTTATCAATCCACTCTCATCCAAATACTTTTTTACAAAGTTCATTGGGCTTGATTGAGCTGATTTAAGTTCACTAGCATTACCCGGAGAAAAAATTACTCGTTTATCATCTAATGTAAACTCAAAACCTTTGAACTCACTACTGAATACTTCGTTAGTTTTTTTATCAAACCAACTTCTTTTTTTTGTAGTTTCCTCTTCATAGGTTTTAGCATCCTTCAAATATTGCTTATACTCTTGATAGTCTTTACTGTCACTTGTTGATATAACATCCCCACTCGACTCGAGAGGTTTGTTGTATTTATCCTTTAGCTCAGTAAAGTATTTCTTAGCCTTAGCAATAACTTTTTTCTTTGCTATTTTTTTTCTTTTAATATCAACCGGCTCATCTAAATCTTCATCTCCATCAAACTCTTCCATTTTAAAATTAATGTCTTCGTCATCAAGACCTTCTTCCGTTTCTTTAAAATACTTTCGTAGCAAATTATCAGGCTCCATGTCATCGAAGTTTTGGTTTAACCTAACATAATCTTCGATTCCTCGGCCTGTTTCTTTTTTATACTTTAAATAAGACGCTACATCTTCAGGTAATTCTTCTTGAGTTTCCCTTGTTGCGAATAAATCATCTACTGATTCAATATTCTTATTGTAACGCTCATTAATATGTGAAAGAACTTCATCCTCACTTAAACCTGTTTTTTCTACTACAGGTTTTTCTTCTTCTTTTAATTCCGTTTTTACCTCTTGGGTAATGGGAACATCTTCTTTTACTTCCCTAACCGATACCGGCTCAGGTGTTGTTTCTTTTTGTTCAAGAGATTTTTCGTGCTTATCAAGTAACTCTTGTTCTACTTGTTGTGTAGATTTTTCTCCCGAATCCTCTACGGCTCTTACTTTTATTTCCATTTAATTATAATTTTATACAAAGTTAAACAATTTTATAATACGTTTTTAGACGGTTTTTCTGTCCTTTCCCAACACATTAACTCTTTTTCTATATTGTTTCATAGCTGCTCTTCTGTCTTTACCTTTTTTCCAACTCCCTGCAGCAAATCTTCTTGCGGCTCGTTTAGTTTTAAAGTTATAAACTTCTCCTGCTTTATGAGCCTCTTGAGCTGATTGAGATTTTTTATTTCCTTTTTTATCAAAAGTAATACTAGGATAAGCAATATACCTTTTTCTACCTTTTTCATCTTCAGATTCCCCCCATGACATTCGATGAGTTTCAGTTTTACCGGACGCTAATTTATTACCCACACCTTTCCTAATACTTCTAGCGTGTTTCTTTTTTTCTCTTAGTGATTGTTTTTTTTTAAACATTTATCTAGGGCTAAACTCAGAAAAATCAAATCCATCTAAACTATCTTCATTAGACTCAAAAGATTGAGGAGGAAGATTATTTTTTCTTTGGTTAATTAGTTGACTTTGTTGAGTGTTTTGTTGACTTATTCTTTCTTTCTTAGCTTCTTCTCGTTGAGTCTCTCTACTTTGAAGTGCATTTTCCGATGTTCCTCTTAATTGTATATTATACTCAAACTCTTGAGCCATTAAATCTTTTTTCAATAAAGCTTCTTGTTTCATTTTCTCTATTTCAAAAGCAATCTCTGCTTGACGGAACTGCATTTTAGATTGATTTTCCATTTGTAATTTTTGCATCGCCGTTTGAGAAGCCATTTGTTGAGCTTTTAATTGTTGCTGAGAAACCATCGCTTGTTGTTGCATTTGCATTTTTTCTTCACGCTCTTGTTTTTGTTTTCTTTTCATTTTTAACAACTGATTAGCGAGTTTAATATTTTTAATCTCTCTAATATCAATAGCATCTTCTAGATTAATATCTTTTTGTTGAAGAGCCATTTGTATATTTCCTTCAAGTTGAGCTTTCTGTTCTTCGTCGGGAGAAACTTCAATAAAAATTCCAAAATCATATATATACAAATCTTTAATATCTTCTAAAATAGAAACATTATACTTTCCTATTTTGTTTATAAAATCATCTTTAAAATCTGCATACTCTAAAATATCAGCAATTCTATAAGACAATCCCTCTGCAATACTTCTATAAATATATAAACTACTATCAAGAATATGTCGAGTTGCTGTATTAGAATTTAAAGCTGCAAGTTTTTGAACCCCTACTAAAGAATTAGGGTCAGGTGTAGAGCCGTCTCTTGCTTCATTCAATCCTGTTACCGCTCTAATCATATCTAAATAATGATTATAATTATGAATTAACATTTGGGTTTTACTTGCACCCGAGTTTGCTGTTAATTGTGTAATAGGAACTTTACCTTGATTATAATCTCCTTCTTGAGTATAACTTCTACCTACTACACTCCCTGTTTGAAAATATAACCTTAAAGCATCTTCAGGGCTGTAAGCGTTACCGGTTCCTAAGTCTACTTCATTTAAGCCGTCAGCATCTATAAAGACACCATCCGGAACAACTCTAGAAATAACTTGTTGTAATTTTAAATGAGTAAGTTGTATTAAATCTGCAAAAGGAATCATTCTTCTTACTAATGATTCAATCGCCCCTTTATACATTCTAGGAGCAACCGCTACATAATTAGGAATAGCAAATTGATTTGCTGACTTAGGTCTTACCATGTTGTGCGCCAACTCCCATTTTAACAAAATGTTTGTTCCCATTACCATTACCCCGTTATACCATACGTCTATAGTTTTTTCAAACTTTTCAAACTTTCCTTCTTCCATCATATCTTGTGGTGGATTAAAAGAGTCATCCTTCTCTATCATTTTACTATTACCGTTTTCATATACCTTTTTCTTATAGACCATTTTTTGTGTAGTCTTATAATTAAAATACATTAAGGTTGCTGTGTCTCTATAGAAAATATCGTTTTGGTAAAACTGTGCAGTATTATAATAATCATACCAACTCTGACTATACTGAGATATTTTTTCTAAATCTTCTCTTGTAAGACTAGGGTCTATTTTTAATAACTCAGTCATTGGAAGAGTTTTTATTTCTCCCCAATAAAAACAATCTTTAAAATGAGGGTCTTCTGTGTAGCTATATACTACATTAGCCGGGTCAACATAACTTACCTTTACCCCTGAGCCCGGTAAAAATTCATGTTTTGCTACTCCTATTCCTAAAACTGTTAAATCGTAATCAAATCGTTTTCTTAAATCTAAATATTTATTTTCATCAAGTAAAGTGTGAATAGCTTCTTCTTGTGCAATTTCAATAGCGGGTTTATAATTAAGTTGCATATACAGTGCTAATTCCTCATCACCTTCCGGTAATTCACCGGGGTCCATTGAAAAAGGATTGATTCCTGATTTTTGTTGAACTAACTCTAATACCGGTTTAGCAAGCATTTGGCCCTCTATCATTTCTTGATACTTACTTCTTTTAGATTGAGATAAAGCATCTTGAGCATAAGCTGTTGCTTTAAATAATCTATCCGACATTCCATTAACTACTATGTCTACAAATTTAGGGAGAATAGGAACAGGTGTCCAATCAAGGTTTAAATACGATAAATCACCATCTATAGCTAATTCATTTTTGTACTTACCAATAGGTTGTTCTCCTCGTGCATAAAGTCTTAGTCGTTGAAAATCTCTCCATTGATTATAATACCTACATTGGGTTCCGTCTTTTCTAAACCACTCGTATTGTATTGCTTGCCCTATCTGTAAGCCAAACTCATCTGTTGCTTTTTCCGCATCCGAAACAAATTGACTAGGAAAGCCTTGAGCGATAATGTTTATTGTAACTTCTTTCATTTATATCGTGTAATTCGCTTAAAACTCCTTTGTTGTTATATCTTGCAAAGTTAATACTTATTTTTGATTGTTTTTCTTCAGGAAGGTATAAGTGCTTCTGATTAGCCATAATAGCAAGTCCTGAGCTAATAGTTGCATCAAATTTAGTTCTATTATTTATATCAAATCGCGCCCAATCTTCTAAAGTTCTATTAAAAGGCATTGTTCCCATTAAGTCTTGTTCTCTAAAATCTCCCTGTAAATCTAACCCTATATGCTTTTCAATATACGACTCTACCGCAGCAGCATGAGCTTGCTTTACATCTTCAGAAGAGTTAGGTATACCTCCTAATTCTTTTTCTGTTCTAGATAATTTATTATAATGTTTATCCGGTCTGTTTACAGAAAAACCTCTATAACCTCTATTTTTAAAATGATACAACAATCTAGGTTTATTATTTTCTACAAGGATAGGCATCCCGTAAAAAACACAAGCCATAAGAACTTCTTCAAAAAATATTTCAGCAGTTTGAGGGCGAGCTATATATTCTAAAAAAAACTCATTACTTGGAGCATCGTCCATATTAAATTTAGTTAACCCATGAAGTGCCCCATTAGAACCCCCTCCACCTACTGTTCCCGAAATATCATAGGAGTCACATCCAAAACAACCTAAGTGGTCATTTCCCGGATATTTAATTCCTCTTTTTTCTACTACTCTATTTTGTAAATTTTTAGAAGGAGTCCAACTCACTAAAAATCTCCCCCTAGGGTTTGGCGACCAAACTACTTTACTATCCTTTATTCCGTCCAACCAATGAAAACCTCCTCTAGTTACAAAATGTTGTGTTATTAAACTATCGTTATAATCTATCTGTTGATATATTTTAGTTAAGTTAAATAAAGAAGATTTACTTTCATCTCTAAAAGCATGAGCTTCTGTGCGTGGAAATTGTCGGTAAAACTCATTTAATACCGAGGCATCATTTTTTAAAGATTCCACTTCCGCTTCCCAATAATCTATTGCTCCATTAGTTATTATCTCACCATCTACTCCTATAACTTTATCTTTAGGTTTATAAAACACCGGGGCTCCATATCTATCTATAAACCCTTCCATGTTCCACTCCATTGGAATGAATAAAGAATATAACCCACTTTTTGTTTGACCATTAGCGTTTCGTTTAGAAATAATAGAGTCTTCATAAAGTTTTTTAAAATTATCCCCCCCTTTACTAAGAGCATTAGATGTAGAGCCCATCATACATTTACCTATAATTTTACTTCCCAATCTTAAACACGTTTTAGTAACATTCCAATTATTTAATATATTATTAGGCTTTATCCATTTACCACTTTCATCATGAACAAGTAATAATAATTTTTCCCCATCATAAGAGTTGTCATCCGTGTTCTTCCAATCAATCGTGGTGTCAAGTCCATAGAGTTCATCGTCCTCTATATTATACATATTTTTCTTAGTTATTTTAGAAGCAGGTATTCTAAAAGCTAATTCGGTTTTAGGTTTATCCATACCATCTTGGATAGGTTTAAAAAAGAAAGGAAGTCTACTTGAAATAGGCACAACCTTGTCGGTAAACATTTTTTTAGCATCCGAACCTGTTTTAGATAATATTCCTACACGAGAGTCTTTCGCTAATGTTCCTATGTTAACACACTCTGAAGACCCCATATATGAAAAACCTGAACGTCTTATTTTTAAATAAGTCATTCCAAAACATCTCTTATCTGCTTTACAAGCTTCCCAAAAAATAAAAAAAATTCTATTTGCTTCTCTATAATCAGGATAGCCCACATCAATATTTGTCCATTGTAAATAAGTATAATGAGAGCCCGTAATGTAGGTGGGCGTACCTTTATTCATAAACCAAAAACCTTCTTCTCTTTTATCAAACTCAGATTCAATATAATCAACCCACCTATTTTTAAATTCAGTTGGCATGTTATTCCATTGAAAGATAGATTGAATTTTAGCTAACGCTCTAGGTAAAGGTTTTCTTTCCCAATATTGATTGTCTATATTAGTGTGTCTTTGAAGACACTGAATAGGAGTTAAAGGTAACCCTATAATTAAACCGTTTATATTTATAATATCACCTACCCTTCCTGTTTTAGAAATACAAACAAAATCATACTTTTCATTATATCCATATTCCCACGTTTGAGCTTTGTTTTTTTTAGACAAAACCCCTTTAGGAATATAGTTATCCATTATTCTGTATAGCTTATTTTGAACGCCTTTCTGCAAATCCTTGTTTTGTATCAGTTGGTTTAACTCCATTTTGTAAACTATCTATACTTTCTTGTTCTTCATCAATACGGTTAAGTATTTCAAAGGCATCAAATATAGCTAGCTTTTTAGTAGCTGCCGCATTCTTTAATCTATCCGCAGCTAATTCATCTTCGGGGTCAGGTTTAATTATTTCTTCTTTGGCTACTTTAATTAATTGTTTAACCGCTCTCCTCCCCGCTTGTATAATCTCTAATTTTATTTCTTTTGAATCCATTATAATTTCATTGTGACTTGATGGTCATAAAGTCTATATAACTTTTCTCCATCTACTATAAATTCATATTCACTTGAAGGTGGAAATGATACTTTATCTCCACTATTTACCCCTTGGGATTTTAAATAATCGTTAGGGTATTTCATTATTCCCATTAAAGGCTCTTTTTTACACGCCTTAAATACAATACTTTTCTCTAATGGAATAGGTTCTATAAAACAATACCTGTCATAAGTACACCACTCTTTACCATTATGATAAAGAAAAAATTGTTCATGGTCAATAAAAAAAATATCGTCTTTAAAAAAACTCCTACCACTTCTCTGTCTCCCCTTTATGTCATTGTAAAATTTAAAAACATTATGATGAACAAGTAATGTATCTCCCTTTTTAATAGGACCTTTATACCCTAAGGGGACTTCTTGAACTATAGCGTGACGATTAGAAAACTTATGGTCTTCTTCAGAGGTGCTTACTAAAATTTCTTTACCTCCTATTACTTTGCTATTATCATACCTCCTTCCCTTTACGGGCTTTACTATAAAATCTTTTGGAGACCTCATTAGAAGTTTATATTATATTCCATAGACACAGGCATTGTAGACGAAAACTCTTTCCATAATATTACTTCTGAATCAGAGTTTATTATCCATAGCTTAATAGAGTTGCTATTATTATCGTGTTTTATAAGATGTATAATGTAATTACCATTAAGGACTTCCTGTCCTACTATGTAGTGCATGGCTCCTGATTTATAATCAGGGCCTACAGAGACTTTTCTTATTTCCATTTTATTATATTTTAAAAATCAGCAACCGTCGTGTTTAAGACACGATAAATTACCTTAACATATACATCACTATCTCCCGCTAAAGGAGCTGCTGTATTTATAAAAAATTCTAAATTATTTGTTCCCGGATAAGTAGCGGTATTCCACTCTGCAACTTTAGCCGACGAAGTATTTCTCCAAGCCGGGTCAAAAGCAGCTGCTGACATGGGAAGAGGGGTGTTAAACATAGTAGATAAAGACCATATAGTTTTTTGACCCACATTAAGTGCGGCAGGCTCAATAGCAAATAATTTAATAGAACCCATTCTTAATGTAATGTCATCAAGTGCATTATAGGCTACTGAATTAAAATCTATGTATACATAAGCGCTTACAATATCATGAGTCTTATTTGCTCCGGGAGCTGTTAAAACATTTACAGGTGAAGCGTTTGCCGCTAAAACTTCCGCCGGGGTTATTTTAGTAGTTAAACTTTTAGTTAAGGATAACGTCTCGGATGTAAAAGTAGCAAGAGAACCTACTGTAAAGTTTTTAGTTTGGTTAGCAGGATTTCCTAACACATCCGTTCCTATTACTTTATCTCCCGCTACCGGAGTTACCGTTGTATATGAATTAATCTTTGGCATAACTTTATTTTTTTATCTTGGTTACTTCTCCTGTTTGTGTATTAATAGAAGAGTCTTCACCATATTTTTCTACTAATTTTTTTTCTTCTTGCATGAATTGGGATTTTAATACCCCCATTTCATGTACTATTGCTTGTTGATGAATTACTGCATCAGCTAATTTTAATTTAACTGAATTGTATTTCTTAATTGAGTCTTGAAGAGTTTTTAATTCTTCCGTTGTTAATTTTGTCATTTTAATTTAATTTAATTTATTACACAAAGATACTAATATTTTCCTCTTCTATTTTTAGGAGAAGATTTAGTTGACCCACCTTTACCGGCCCATAAGTTTTTACACGCCCAATACCGAGCTGTTAGTTTAGATTTAGCTGTACTACATTTATGTCTTGCCTTAAAACTTTTTCGAGCAGCAGATGAATAATTATGTCCATATCCTTTAGCTCCAAAGTGAATTATTTTCTCTTTACCCCCTTCGCACGCCTTTACCATTTTTTTTTTACCCGGTCGCGTACTTCTCCTTACCTTATTACAAGGCATATCTTTTTTACTTACTGCCATCTATTTTTTTTTTACCTTTTCAAAACTCCTTCCACCAAAGTAGGCTCCCACTGTGGTAATTAAAACAAGTTGTAACAATTCTGTCCATTTTTCTTCTACTTTAAACTCAATACTTCCACTATCAATAAACACAAGTAACATAGTGCATACTATTAAAAAGATTAACACTAATGGTCGTACCGAACGGGTTAACCAATTACCATATTGTAAATCCGCCTGCCATCGTGAACTAATATTTTTTTCCATTTCAGCTTGATGAGATAAAATAAGTTCTTTCATTTTTCTTTTAGCCTCTTGTTTTTCTTCTTTAGTAGTAACTAATTCGTCTACTATATTTCCGGCTGATTTAAGAAGATTATTTGCGCCTTCCCCAAAAAGTTTATTTAATATTTTCATAGTCCTAAATCTATACTTTCTATTAATGTATATGTAAAATTATTTCCCCACACATCTCGCGCTTTATAACACACTTCGATAAAGTCGTTCCAATCTTCATTAGCCGCTATTACTTGACAACCCGCGCTCCACTTATCTACTTGAGTAGAGGTTTTTCCTTTTCTTGCTGTAGCCCTATGAATATTAATTCCAAAATAACCTGTTTGAGTATTATTGTCATCTAGGTCATAACAACCATCTTTGTTTCTGTCTCTGTATACGGTAACTTTTGCGCCTCTTTGGCATAAAGCATCGTAGGATTTACGATGTTTATCAATACGGTATGCGGAACGATACTGCCCTTCTTTCATGCAAGCAACCCCTTCTACTCTCATTATATTTTCTACCCAATATCTTCCCGGGTCAGTAGTGCAATCGTAACAATGAAATCTCCATTCATCATTTACTTTATACGATAAGGTTATTTTATCATCAAAACTATTAGTAACCTCGTCTCCTGTAGAAGAGTTTCTTACCCCTACAATATTAAGATTATAATCTCCTTTATCAAACCAAGCGTATTCTTTTTCTTTAACCGCTTTTTCAATTAATTCTCGTGTTAGTTCCATTATTGAAATTTACTTATAATTATACTATCCACCTTTGTTTGTACCTCTTTCTTTTTTACCCCTAACTTAAATAACAAATTACCATTAAATCTTGTTATCTCCTCGTTGTTGTGAAATATTACTAAAGTTGGTAGAACTTCAATGTTATATTTATCAGCAAGTGCTTTACTAGCTACAATATCAGCTTTCACTGTATTGCACTCTTCAAGGTCTTTCAAAAACTCGCATTCATTATGCTTGTTCCACTCAGCCCAAAACTCTACCACTATGACGTCATTAGTGTTGAGGTATTTATTTAAAGCTCCCTCACTTGTTACAATGTTTTGGCTTGTGGCAACATGCCCTACCAACATTAGTAATATGTATTTTAGAAATTTCATTTTAACTCGTAAACCCTCTCCTCTATCTTCTCTACTTGGTTTTCTATTTTTTCTAGTTTGTCAGCGTTTGACATAACGGTTTTACTAATTAATTCTAGCTTTAAATCTAACTCTGACCGTGATATTTCACTTTCAGGAAGCCTTTTAGCTAATTCTATTTCATTACTTAAAACCCAATATTGTCCCACTAGACTACTAACTAAAACAACTATAGCTATAATAGTTTTTAGAGATAGAGTAAATTTACTTGATTCAGAAACTTCTGTTGCCATTTTTAATGTTTTCTTTCTGCAGCAACACTAATGAAGCCACCTGTTATTATTATCATTAAACTATTTATCCACTCCGGCGCTATAGTGTACGTCCCCATTAAAGAGGCTATATAACCAAAGGAAAATAAACCTAACGCAATAAAAGAAAATATTCTTTTACTACTTAATTGTCCATTTTTATCCATAAATATGTTTTTCATAATCTTATTGTTTTTTATAATTAATCACTCCGTTTTCAATATACAATCCTCTTCTTCTATAAATCTCTTGTCCTTGTAGATTATATATTTTCTTTTCATGTTGAGATTGTTTTATTATCTCAAGTATTCCCGATTGGTTACAAGGGAGACCTGTATCACAATCTAGAAATTCGGTAATATATAAAGTATCAATAGTAGTTATAAATAAAGTGTCAATAGTAGGAAGTTCTACATATACCGTGTCGCATGGAACAACGTATAATTGGCAATCCGCAATAGTTGTTGGAACAGCTTCTTGCTCATCACTACCGTCCACACAATCAAGCCAACCATCATTGAGGTAATAAAGACCATCAAGGCCATTGGGGACACAACCATTAGGAGAATATTGAGTCCAATTACTTTCGTCATCTCCGCAATAAAATCCGTTTTGCTCCACGCATAGTTCGCAATTTGTTTGACTAATACCATAGCTAAAAAATAAAAACAAAAGTAATAATTTTTTCATATCTTAAAATATTAAATAATTAAATCCGAATTTACATTCGTACACAGGTTTTTCCCAATACGACATATAGTTTCCTTCTACAAATATACCGAAACTTTTTGTTATCTTCCACCCCGCTACTAAACCCCCATCTAAATCTATCGGGTTATCATTATAGTCGTAACTATATTTATTAACTCCATAATGATAAGGAAGAATATTAAACCATCCGTGTAACCAAAAATCTTTATGATATTTATAATAAGCAGCGCCTACAACTAAAGATAAATCTGTCACCATACCCAAAGCATCTAACTCTCTTTCATTATAACTTGCAATAGCGTTTCCAAAATAATGTTTAAAAAACTCATCATTACTTGTTGCTATTACTTCTTCACCCTGAAACCAATGCCACTGCCCTTGAACAAATTCAGTAGAGTACCCAAAGTCTTCTGCTAACTCTTGAAAGGTGTTTTCTCCGCTTACCCAAAAATCTTCTATAGGAACAATTCCATACACCGGATGAGTTCTCGCACATGCACCAATAGTAAAATCAAACCTTCCTTTCTTTATTCTGTACCTCGCATCTAAAGAATAAAAGTTTAAATTTCTTGCTTCATCATTTTTTAATTGCGCTTTAGTAACAAGATTGTTACCTAAATATCTAAGCCAAAAATCTTGATTAGTAAATTCTTCAGAGCGAGTACGTATAAAAGAGTAATTAAATAAATACTCCCACCCACTATTATTACCGATAGTAGTATTATCGCCCACACTTTGCTCATCACCGTAGTACCATGTTTTAATTTTTTGTTCATAATCATATCGTGCTATTTTTCTAATTCCTATAGTAAAGTTATAATCGTAAGGGTTTATTTGCGTTGTTTCTTCGTAACCTTTGTTTACCGCAATATAATCTTGGTTTTCAATCATGCTTGTATTCATACTCATAGAAGTATAAACCGTAGCGTATTTAAAAAATTGAGCACTACAATTTCCAAATCCTAATAATAAAACAATTATTAAGGAATAAAAATAATTCAATCTATTCATTTTTAATGTTTTTTTCTGTGTTGATACTTTTTCTTGTAGTGATGTTTCTTCTTGTGGTGAGGTTTATTCTTGTGAATATAGATGGGTTTAGGAACATGAAATCTTTCAATCCATATTACTTCCGGCTCGTTATATATTCTCTGTTCGCCACAGTCAGGGCACATCATCGTACAACTAGACAAAAATAGTAATAATATCAATACTCTCATTTGCGTCCTTGGGCTCTATATGATTTTATGTAATTCTGCGCGCTTTTATTAAAAGAGGTTTTACTTTTAGCGTGTCTACCGTGCTTGGTTTTCTTATTAGGTGAGAAAAAAAATGTATTTTTTTTTGCCATAAGGAATTAGGTTATTGCATAAACAACGAAATACTTACCCCATGATGTTGACGTTACCCACACCTTAATTAAATAAAGCATAAATTTTTATACTCCCCGGAGCAGCAGTTGTTCCTGTGTCATTTATCCTTAATACTTGAAAAGGTAATAATATACTATTCAGTGAAGTTGCGTTCCCCCCGAAAGGAAGGTCAAAGGAAAAATCATCTCCTCCTGCTGAAATACCCGCTATCGTATAAGTGGCTCTATCAATAGAGGTAACATATATTAAACACCCTAAGTTTCGGTCTTTTCTATAAATAGTATACCCTTCTGTATTAGCCATAATATCTGCTGATATAGATAAGACAGTAGGGCTATCTATAGCTGTTACAGTAGCGATTGTAGTATCTCGAGTATTAAAAACAATATCTCCTATAGCTACCGGATTTCCATTTGACACAGCAAAATTTTGAGTGCTATCCTCAAGTTTTCCTACTACTGTATTATCCGCAACTCCTGTAATAGTTGCACTACCCGGATTAGGTATATTAATAGTGTCGCTTGGAACTACCTCTATTATTTTTGAAGGATAAAAATTTTGTTGTAACATTATTTCTTTATATTATAAGGGAACACGCGATTTAAAGTGTCTCTTCGTTGACCACAACCACAGTCTTTTCCTGTAGCTTTACTTACCGTGTCAACAACTTTTTTAATACCTGTTACCTTGGTTATCTTTTCTATTGTATCTCCTAACCCTTTGCTTCTCATTTCTTGCATTTTTTACAACACTTTCCGTCACAGACAGAACATATTATTAAAAATGACACACCTTTATTCCAAAGCCTTAAAGCTTTTATCCATAAAGATGCAATTTTTTGGCCTAGCCAAATCAATCCTTTTCCCATAATTTTAATTTTAATTATATTATTTTTTTCTACACGCGAAGTTCTTAGCAAAATTTGCCATCTTCACAACTCGCGTAGAATGTTTCTTTTTATTTTTCATTACAGAAGAGGCCGCGCTACACGTATCTTTAAATCCGTTTTGCTTAGCCCATTTAGTAAAATCGCCTTTATTACTTTCTTTGATATTAATATCAAGTTTTTTTTGCTTAGCCATTTTACTTTCTGATTCCGTGTGTAATTCTTTTCTTCACACCTTCATATTTCATGTTATGGTCTGCACCATACGCGTGTGAATATAATTTTTTTGACATAGCTTTACTTTCATTTCTTCTTGATTTGAAAGATTGTTTGTGAGCTCCTTTATGTCGTGCTCCTAAAGACTCATCTAGTCTTGCGTTATAACCTTGCTTCATTGTTATTGTTTTATATATTACTAATATCCGGTGCTTTTCATGGACTTATCCATTCCATAACCCGGGTTGTTTTTCAACTTACCCTCCATTGTTTTTGCAAACTCAGCTGCCTGAGCTTTACCT
>TARA_R110002020_G_scaffold54171_6_pt1 | contig 14101 bp, 9 predicted proteins | sample TARA_R110002020 | Tara Oceans TARA_R110002020 (sample SAMEA4396489) | marine metagenome | biome: Westerlies Biome; feature: [MES] marine water layer (ENVO:01000295) within the mesopelagic zone...; material: water (ENVO:00002006), including particulate matter (ENVO:01000060) such... | reverse complement strand
CTCCAGTCATAGCGTTACCGCCATCGTGCTGGAGATATTCAGTATGAAGGTTACCACTACTTACTTGTGCATGAGCTGATGAATTAGCAACCCATGAGAGTACACCTGAGCCATTAGTCTGCATTACATAAGTATTACTACCGTCAGCAGCAGGGAGTGTGTAGGTTACACTAGCACCCTCAGCAATAGATGCTGGAGCCTGGAAGCCTACATATTCAGTTGCCTCATTAGCGCCATCACCAGCAGAACCAGTTTCCGCAAGTCTTATACTCGATGCAGTTACATGACCAGCTATATAAAGTTGCCAAGTAGTATGGTCACCTACATCTGCAAGGAACTTAGAATTATTACTGCCGTCAGTACTCATCTGAAGTTCGTACACAGCACTAAGATACAACTGTACATTTTCAGTGAGCACTGCCCCAGTCTGACCAAGAACTACCTTGCCGGCTTGGTTAGAGAATAAAGTTACATCAGTGTAAGATCCACCCTCCATAACAAACTTACCACCAGCACTAGCATCAATCTTAATTCCATTCTTATCCATAACCACTGCGCCGTCACCAGCAGTAACACGACCTGCCGAGGTCATAGTTTCAACTTGCAGAGGTTGTTGATTTCGATTAGATACAGCATAGTCTACACCAGGACGCCAACCTGTCCATACAAGATCAGGAGTCCACTCTATGTCAACCCCTCCCATTGAGATACCAAGGTCATACCTTTCATCTTCGGGTTTATAAGTGCGAAGTAGTTTAGACACAATACCTGTGTAAGTTTTACCGCTACGTGCATCTTGTACTTGCACTACGTCCCATACTTCTTGGCCGCAGTTCATTGGAACTATATCTCTACCAGTGGTGACATTTCTTTTCAGCCGCTTGATAGCCCGTTGAGCACGAGTGGTTGCTTCAGTAGCATCTGCAATATTAAGGTCAACTACAACTTCCTCAATAGTTCCAATAGAAGCGGCAGATGTAGCATCTGTATCACTCCCTACATCGGGAGACGGCCCACCTGGTGCTTCATTAGTATATGTTATCTTATTAGGGATTATAGGCCCCTCAGATACGAACCCGCTAAAGAACGCATGATCTCCATCATATGTATAGTCTACTGAGGATACACTATCATCCTTATGAAATACATGAAAGCCGTCTTTCTCAGGTCTTACTACTAATAGTGACTCAGCCGTTACATCTCTAATAATCTGAATTGTACTCTTACTATAGTCTGCATTATACTCTGGGGTATCATCATCCCCTTGACCAGAGGTAGTAGTGTCCAGAGACATACTGATATCTCTACCGACAACAATCTTGTCCGCTTTCGGGGCAGTGGTGTAGGCAGAACCTCCATTATCCTGGTATAAAAGTCTTATATAGTAAAGACTTGTATTAGGAAACGCGCCGTCAGTGGAATTAAAATTCTTAATGGCCCAGTCTGTGGGCAAGTCAAAAGTGATAGTCTTTATTCCAGCAGTTCTTAAATGACCTGTATTATCTGCTACATTGTGAGAAGTGTGTAAAGAGGCCCAAGCGTCAGTGCTAAGATCTCTCCAGTACTGTACCTGTACACTATAGTCACCAACCCCAGCAGTAGTTATATCTATGCTAACAGTATCAAATTTAGAGCTATGACCAATCATGAAACTATCATCTTCATTCCATCTTGGAGCAGATCCATCATCAGGCGATAATAATACATCACCAGCAGTTCCAGCATCACCATCAGTAGGATCTTCTGCTGCAGCAGTGTAGCTTGTGTACGCTCCTCCGTTCTCATGCCGTATTGCAGCAGCGGGAGGCACGCCCCCAAGAAGTTCCATAAGAATATGCTTGACCTGCACATCACCTGCGTATCTAATCCTACCAGCAGTTTCATTCTTCTGCCATGCCGTCTGGAACAAGTCCCAAAGTGACATACACCGAAGTTCGACTATTAACTCACCCTCCATAGAGAAACTATGCTGTTCAATAACAAAGAAAGGAGGACCCTCACTAACCTTCATGCCAGAGCTAGTAGAGAATCCCCAACCTATATCAAGACGATAACCCTTGTAGTCTAGTACATTAAGTGACTTATCATAGTCTACAAGTTGAACAATAGCACTTATGGGATAACCGGAAGAACTTACATCTAATCCTCCTTTATCCTCATCGTACCAAGACTCAACACTCTGAACAAACCTAATCTTATTAACAGCATCATCAGTCTTATAAGTACGAGTAACAGCTCGACTTCGAGACCTGAATACTACCTCTACTTGCGGGATAGTAGTAGAGGCTCGCTGGGCAGTGGTAAGATCAGCGTGAAGAGTGCGCATACATTTTCCTCAACCTACTCTCGCCTTTAAACGATCTCTAGCTGCTGTAACCTCATCTATATCTAAAGCGTCATCCATTCGCTCCCGGACAAGCTGAGCAGCTACTCCCCGAAACATACGGCCCCCGTGCTCATCAAGAAGAGTCTTGAACCACTCAAGATCATCTGACTCTACCTCAACATACTCAGGGTGATGAGACTTAAACGCCCTCATAATATTAGCAGCATGGAGTTGCTCATCTGGTCTGGAGGTCAAAGCTGGTTCACCTTGGCCTGGGGGATCTCCGTAAGGAATGTTCCCAGCTAGAGTCATAACTATCTGTGCAAAGGTGGCGTTCTCTATCATCGGAACTTCGGGGAACACCTGCTCTTGTAGTTTGATTGACATAGCACGCGCATACTCCCGAGCCTGATTCTGTTTCTTCCGGTCGGGATCTGGCACTGACATCGGCTGATCGAAGAGGTCCAGAAATTCTGAGTTGTAACGTATGTACACCTTAGCCATTATCTACTCCTATCTATGTGTGTGGAGACTAAAAGTATTATTAGAACAAGTACGTCAAGACGGGTCTTCTCCTTCCCAGCCAGTAAGATCTACCCCGGCAGCCGTTGCCAGTGATAGAATACTAGCCTTCTTAGCAGTAGCAACACTAGCTTTCCAGTTACTAGCTGCAATAGTCTGCTGTTGAAGTTCCCGAATAGCAACCATCCCTGCTCGTGCCGCTACCTTTCGGGACTGGAAAGCTTCGTAAGCCTGTTCGTTATCCAACAGACCCATCCCAAGCTGTGCATATAGAGCAATCTGAGGCATGTTGTCGTGCAGTTGGGACAGTAGTAACCTTGGCCTTCTCAGATGTCTTATTTCCTGCAGTGAGTTTCGTGCCGTAGTTTTGATACGCAACCACCGTGTTGACGGCACTGTTCACTGAATCCCTCAACTCCTGTAGATGCTCTCGCACGTCTTCATTCGTTGCCATAACTTATCCTCCTATCGCTTCAAGACGTTTATTCAGTTCCTCGTACTGCGAGTCCATCCGTTGACGGTTCTGCCTAACCGCGCCCCATGTGAAGTTGGTTGCGGCCTGCATGTTGATGCCAACCCACCGCTCCTCTTGACTGTCATCTACATCCATCACGCCAATCTTCGCCATGTGTTGCAAACCTTCTTCCGATAACGGCATGAGCGAGAGGGCAGCAGTGTCATCGTGCCATGTGACCTTCCCGCAACAGTCGAACATCGTCAGTGCGGTCTTCCCGCAACCATCGCACCAGTAATCGAAGTCGGAACCTTGAGTGGTATTGAAGGTAACGACTTCGCCTGTGCTGATACGTACGGCATCGGCACTACCGCCCAAGTCAGTGTCGTTGGCAATAACGAACCTGTCATCTTCAGAGTTGTCTATGCCAGTGGCCCAGTTTGAACCACCTGATACGAAGTATCTAACTCTAGGGTCTCCAGACAAATTGCCAGCCGTAGCATTGACTTTCAGTTCAATATGGGCTGCGGTGGTAGTGGCATTATTACCACTATTATTGTGGACGAACAATCCTTGTACCCCAGTAGTAGAACCCACAAGTGCAAAAGTGTTAGCTGTCCAGTCGTTGCCGCTTTCTCCGACGTTGCGGATACCACCAGAGGCAACGGTGTTCATATCCAATTCTCCAAGAGGAAACTGGATTATGCCTGCGTTTGTGATTGTCATTCTTGCCGACGCACCAGTGAACGCATCGTTCTGGGTCGATAACGTGAAGACCCCGCTGTTGTTAATCATCTCCCAGTTCTCATCAGAAGATGCGCCTGTCTCTGATAACTGGAATGCAGGACGAGCCGCGTGGCTACGAATATCTCCATCCGCAGTCAGTGAGCCTGTATCCAGTGTGCTGGAGCCGTTGTCGATGTTGCCGAATCCCGACGTAATCGAGCCAGCGTTCAAGGCTCCGACAGACGTGATCTGAGTCTGGGAAGCATCAACACTCAACGAGTGGGCTATGCCCTCCCCACTGGTTGCGCCTGTTGAGGTGATACCTGTACCACCTGTAATAGTTGCAGCGTAGTTGCCAGTTGTGTGAGTAGATAGAGTAATCAGATTGTTAAGGGTTGTGGCCCCAGTTCCACCCTGATTTACTGCTACAGTTGTGCCTTGCCATACTCCAGTAGTGATTGTACCTACTGTTGCAAGATTAGCAGCAGAAGTAATAGAAGCTTGTGTACCCCCTGTTACTGTTGCCGCTGTACCAGAAGCATTTCCTGTCAACGGCCCAGTAAATCCAGTAGCCGTTAACATGCCTGTACCAGCATTATAAGTTAATCCAGCATCTGTTTTTGCAGCTAAACTACCTGTCGCACTATCAAACATAGCTATAAAAGAAGATGTATCTGTGGAATCAACGACTGTTACTGTAGACGCAAGTGTAGATGTAGTTGCTGCTACAGTACCACCACTGTTACTTGCTGCATGAGTATGATTAGCATTAGCCCAACCAGTTGAACCTACAGCAATCTCACTCCATGCAAGATCTGATGAACCTAATTTGTGTGATGCAGTTACTGGAGGGAGGAAATCTCCGCTAGATTTACCGGGAGGTACATGGGTCTTAGAGACTGTCATTTATGGTGCTCCATAGAGCTGAACGTCTACAGTGGCGTTAGACGCTCCGTTTAGTTTTATCATCTTGAACCCTTGAATATCATCTTGACCAACTACTTCCCACTCATGACCTACTTTAAACTGTTCCTCGCCATTACCTCCGTCATAATCAGGAGTCCCGACAATGCCCCAGATATTACCTCCAGCTCGATGCTGAAACTTAATCAGCTTAACCTCAGCCTTGGGCACTACCACTTGTCCAGTCGTGGTATTTATTAGCGAATCAGTAACTCCAATAGCTGAAGTACTAACTGTGATAGTCTCAGCAGATAGCTGTGCAAGAGCCAATGTAATTACTCCTTTCTTGTACTACGTAACTAATTCATCTACTTACTATTCGTTTCTTGTTCTAATCCTACACGAATAGTACGGGCACCTTCTCCACCAACTCCCGCACCAGTCTTACGTCGAACAATCTCCATAACCTGAGCAGTGCACTGAACTTCAGACTTACCTTCCCTAGTGCATTGTAAGACTGACTCATTTATGGCCTGTTGAACAAAGGTCTTATCTGAGCTGGGAGTTAAACTATCTACTGCTGTATGCCAAGGCGCATGGGCCATTTAATTTCTCCTTAGGGGAGGGCAGAGACACGGAGCAACACCTCCACCCTCCCCGGTTCCCGAGACGGGCTCTTAATCTGAGTAGTTGCTGCTACTCTAGGTTAAGATCAACTAGATTATATTCATCATCACCGTTAAGGTGCATGGTGGTTCCAACCTCTCTAAGGTTGATATTTGATTCGTCGTAGTTAAGTAGAGCTATAAAACCATCATGTTCCTCAGATGCTCGACACAGTGCGCCCTGAACATTGGGCGTGGAAGCATTATCGTTGGGAACAGCACACGGTCCTTTAGTCTGTGCCCAGAAGTAGTACGATGCAGTTACTGCAATGTTTGTAACTCCAACAAGTTGGGCTGTTGGGGGACTAGGGTGGATGATAACTCCATAGTACTTGGAGTGGGTTAGAGACACAGTGCTGGCAGCAACTAAAGCTACTCTCACGGAATCATACAGAAACACTGTACCAGCGGCACTAGCATCCATCTGGTCATTTCCCTTGATACGGTAGGCATAACCCTCACCAGTACCATCATTAACATGGAGCCAACCTTCAGCAAACTCATCTGCTGCAATAGCAGTGTTGCCTCCGTTGGTCACTTCCATAGACGTAGCCCCTACTGCGGGAGTGTCTACAGCCATATCTGTGACATCACCATTAGCTTCGATTACACCAGACTGGCACAGCTGACCCGTTGCAATAGCAGTACTGTCGGCAAGGCAATACCTGTAAGATCGATCCCCATATTCCAGCTTTGTACCGAGTGGGAACTTCTGGGCCGAGTGCTCCTCAAAAGGAGTCACCGAATCTCCAGCTGCTGGACTTACGGAGTGACCATTAAATCGTAGCATCGGGGTAAGCATATACTTACCTGCGTATAGTCGCTGTGGACCTTGTTCAAACTTAGGCATTCTAGTTTCCTTTTCTCTGGCCCGTTCTCAAGCCAGAACTAAAGTGGCTTAACTGGGGGCCTACGCTAAGTAGAACGTCAGCCCCCAGCCACTCCCGCATTACGCGGTAACTTCTGCGTCTGTTATATCGTAGATACGAGCCAAGGAACTTCCGGCACCGAGTAGAGGGGCCATGTACGTCGTGAGCCTCTCACCCTCGGAATCGTAATCCTCTAGCTTATCGAAGTGGGTTCGCCTGAACATTCCATCCACTCCTCGCTCACCACCACCGACACCCATTGAAAGACCACCGTCTTCAGTTTGTCCAAAGCGGATAACGAAGATCGAGTACTGTTCAGTACCACTACTGTTCTTTGCGCGGGCGTTAGAACCGACTCCGGTATTGGCTTGTTCCGCTACCAGGAAGTCAGACCTTACAATCGGGATGCCGCGGAAGAATGAAATTTCTTGGCCAGCTTGTCCCACTCCAGGAATAGTAGCCTGAAGCATTGCATGAGTGACACCAGTCCTGACCAAACCACCCTCAGCGTAACCTGCATCAATGCGGTCACCAAGTACTGGAGGAACGAGAATAATCATGTTCCCCTTACCAAGGGTATTTACCTTCATCGCTGTAATAGCTTTACGAATGTTCATCAGCGACAGGGCGCCTTCACCCTCATCAATGTCTAGGTTACCAGAGTTTTCCTGGGCTAGAGCATGGAGTCCATCGAACTCCTCAGTAGCCAATGGATATGTAAGGTCACCATAGACAGTTCGGTCTTCGAGGAACCTGACCAGCCTCTTAGTGAGCTGTTCAATTGCAACTGAGCGGTAATCATTGATATTACCGTATGTATCCATCACGAAGTTATCAAGTGGGTCCTGCCGATAGATGCGCTTAAGAGCTACAGTTACCGGTGTATAAGTGACGTCAGAACTCCAGGACAACTGCTGCCGAATAGCTGCAAAGTCCGCCCCATCTGAAGCGGTCCATGAGTCTTCTCGGTTGTAGAGAATGTCCTTACCAGTTATCTGCTTGACGGGCATCATAGGAACAAGGTGACCAGACTCTATAACAGTCCTGACCACGCCCTTCAGAAGCATAGACTGGGTGAGCTCTTGAGCGTCGGACAACGTGTTCCAATGTCCTACGACTGCCATGAGCTATTACCTCTATTCTGTTAGGATGTTGAGGGTCGCTCGGACTCTAGTCCGGCAACCATTAAATCCCTACCCGAAGCGTTAGGTGAGATATTCCCACCTCCACCTGGGCCAGCATCGAGGTTCTGTGGATTAGACCCCGGAGTGACAGCAGATGAAACTTCTGGTAGGACCAATTCTAAAGCAGTGAGCTGATCAGCAGACAGGTCATTTACCTTATCTGGTGCTACCCCGTGCTTCTCTTGCAGAGCGGTCTTACGGTTGTTTAGAAGTATTGTCGCAAAATCAGTAGCGGCAGTTTTAGCCGCATCGGCTTCAGACTTGGAAGCTTCAAGAGCCTCTTGAGCCGTACTTAGCGCATTCTTCAAACCGGAAGTCTCTGCCAAACTAGTCTCCACAACAGTTTTTGCTGCCGTCACTGTTTCCACTTCCTTAGTAAGCGATTCAATCTGTTCAGATAGCTTATTAAGTTCGGTCGAGTGACTTTGCTTCAATGCCATAAGATCTGACTCAAGTACCATTTTGGGCGCACTGATCTTGTCAGCATTAGGCTCTGAAGCACCGGGAACGGTTTCTTTTTGGAGCGTCATTTAGTTTCCTCCATAACCAATTGTATCGTGCGAAGTTGATAATGTCAATATTAAGGTATGTCTGGGTTAGTAACTGATGTATTAAAGCCGTATTCACCACGAATCCTACGGTATACTTCAGCCCCAGCTTCAGTAACAGGTTGTAATCCTTTCCAGAGAACTAATCTCCCATCCATTTCAGGGTCTAGTTGTCTTAGTTTCCTACGGAATTCAGAAAGCTCTGATTGGAATCTCGATACCAAACTACGGCCCTTACTGTCCTTTACCTCTAGTAGCTGAGCTCTGACATCAGGGTCCTCAGTAGCATGAGCTTGGCGTATAGTTACTTGTTCTTCTTCGGGCCGTTGGCTAAGGAGCAAATCAAATGTTTGGTTGTATGCTCGGATGTATAGTTCCATATCATTGCGTCGAATAGCTTCAAGATCAGTCTCTTGGGCTCTTATCCGAGATTCAAACGATGGTTGCCTATCAGCAGTGACAGCATTGAATATTGCTTCTCGGGTGAGGAAGAACTTATCCCAATGTGGTTCGATGAGGCCCGTTTCCTCATTCATATGCTCAGTGAGTTCAGTCTGATAGTACATAGCAATTAACTCATCTTCGGCATCCATAATCTGCGGGTCATACCCCATTACCTTGGACCACTCTTGCCTCTCCTCAAGAGTAAGAGGTACAGTAACTTTCTCACCATCTATTTCTGACATGAACCGAGGATCAGCCCGTTTATCTTCAATAACTTGGTGTACCCGTTGGTTAAGCTTCCGAGTCTCAGCTAGCCACCATTCACGAGTACGGACTCCAGATCTCCATTCATTGTTAATAGATGTCTGATCTTTATGTACTCTGTTAGACTCATCTTCTATCTCCATCCAGAACATACGGTGGAGGGCCTTAGCGTTAGACAATTCTGACTCTCCGAGGAAGCTAGCAGCACCTTTCCACTGTGTATACCCATCAAGTTCACGAAGCAGTTCTCGATGTTCTGGCTTCACAGGTATAAAGTCTGATAGGCGTACCCCGGCTCGTTGAGCGTCTATCTGTGTTGAGGCAGGAATACCTGTAAGTTCTTCTATTAAAGTACGATGTGCCTCTTCAAATGCTGTCCGCTCATCGGGCCGGAAACGCATTAAGCCAGCGTTTATATTTATCATATTAAACTGAGCTATTTCTCGCTGACCTTTGGCCCACCATGTTAGCTCCTCATCAGTGAGAGGAACATCTGCATTGATCTTAGTGAGTATCTCTACTCCTTCACCCCCAAGTTTACTAACGGCATTACTTACCATGTAATCCCGGAAGCGGTTAGGAAGTAGTTTTTCGTACATGAAACGAGCCGAGGCTGATTGAGGATTAGCAAGTATGTATGCTTCTAGCGGGAACTGAACTAGAGGAGGAAGTACCTCACCTATTTGACTTCTACCCTTCATTGCCCCGAAAGCAGCGAAGCTTGCAGTAATGCCTATATTAGGATAAAACCCATAACGGCTTAACTGATCAAAGGTTTGAGATAACCAAGGTACTCTATCGTAGTAGTCAGGGAAGTCACGCATAACTAATCTGCGTAGTCCACCCATCCATATAGTACCACGAAGGAAATTAGCCTCAAACCCTGAATGAGGCAACGGTATATAACCTCTGTCAGTGGCATCCTGATACTTACCGAGGTTACTCAACATTCCTGGAGTACGAACAAATGACCTTGCCAGCCACTGAAGGCGGTGAGTCTCGTATGTCCAGAATGGGAATATACCTCGACCCACAGCGTTAACTGCAGTGTGAGAAGTATAATCTGGGAAGTCAAGTTCAAAGCTTCTATATGCTTTATCAAGAGCCCGCTGACGGACTGAGTTCCATGACTCTTCTGTTACTGTTGATGCAGCAGGCTCATCTGCTATAGCACGTCTGAATCTATCTAGGTTTACAGTTTGCTCCTGATCAACTGCCTTTCTACCCACAGTTAGTCGTGTGCCAGTTAGCGCCTTTGCATCGGGAAATAGACCAGCTATTTCTCTAGCTAGTGCACTTAGCTCTCTTGTATTAAACGGGCTAGTAGCAGGACGAGTTAGTGCCTCGTCAGTTAATTCAGCCATAAAACCATCGTCTGTTAAAGGCATTATATTCGCATTTATGTCAGAACTATTCTTAAGCTTGTTCAGATCGACTCCGAACTTTTTGCCCTCAGAAGTAGTTATTACCATAAAATGATGATCTAAAAACCGATCTGGATTTAGTTCAGTAATCTTTTCCCAGTCGGGAATTATATCCTTTTCCTCAACTAACCTAACTTTAGTACCTCTATCACCAACAGTTATTTCATCTCCAATATTGACAAGGTGTTTTGGCTTAGGCGCATCAAACTCTGTTCGGAATATCTCTGGGGCATCATTCCTTAACCTAGTCCTTACTCTCTGCCCAAATTCTCTGACAGTAACTGAGTCCTTCACCGACATAAGGTTGTTTCGTTTTTGACCGAGATCAATTAGTTCTCTCTTAAGAGCTTGAGCCTGCATTTTAAGAGGATCAGTCAACTGTACTGTTTCAGGTCTTATTCCAAGATCACTTATAATATCATCGTATATTTTACCTACAGCTTCAAAGGAGAATCCAAGTGATTCAGGAGTTCGGTTGCCGTATGCGAGACTGTCGTCTTGACCGATAATGGATTTAGCTCGGGCTTGAACACCGGCAACCCATTGGCGTTTTGACTTAAAGAGTCTTTGCTCAGGGATGTAGAGTCCAGCTGAGATGTCACTGGGGGTAGTTCCGAAGAGGTCGGAGATATGTTTGAGGAGAAGTGGTTGACCTTCGGTAAGGGACTTATCAATTTTTCCAACTGGAATTCCTGTAATTTTTGCCTGGGTCTCGAGAGTTTTGGCGATGCCCCCAGCCTGTTTGACTCTGAATCCTTCCCATATTCCATCTCTACCTGTATTAAATTTATCCCACCAATCTCGGATTCTGGGGTGGTCAACAGTGGGTTTTTGTTTAAGAGCTTGGATTTCTTTAACAATGACATCCCTTTCTGCAAAAAGTTCTACCTCGTATGCTCTTTGGGTTAGTCTAGCTTCTCGCATATTGGCATAGTTAGCCAAATGCTGGTCCATAAGATTCTCATAAGTTGTACCCATATCCCCTAAGTCAATAGAGCCTAACCTTTTCTGGTCATTTAGAGTCCTTACAAAGTCGTCGAATTTTAGTATAAGCTCACTTTCATTACTGCTAGCAAATCCTATTACATCATCTGCTGATATTACAGCCGTATCTATCTGCAAATTTCCAGCAGCATCTTCTCCAGCAAACCGAGGAGCAATATTAGGATCAGTGGTTACATTTATATACCCACCTGATATATCTTCAAAAACTCCAGGTGAAGTCTCAATTTGGCCTAGAGGTGTAGTTGTATCTCTTCCTCTAAATACTGTGAATGTGTTTCCTATTTCATCCTTTATGCGTTTTACAATCTCATTCTGTTTTGCTCCATGTTTCATCCACTCCTGTCCCATTGCATTAAGAGATGTAGGACTTGGAACTCCTGCATATCTATTTATGAGATCATTGAGTGTATCAAACTCAGGGTCATGTAGCATACGTCCTTCAAATATATCATTTTGAAATGCTAGACTTAATGGCCCAGGTTCAGTCTTTTGACTTGAGACTATAATTGGGCCGCCCTCTATAGCATTTCTTAAGAATTGTACATACTCTTGAACTCGTAGTTCAGTTTCCTCCATAAATGGAATTAGGTTTTTATCCCACATCTCATCGTATACTCGTTGCTTGTGGGTTAGGTTAAGAATGTCTTGAGCATAATTCTGTACTTCTACAGTTTGGGCATGAGTAATATCCCCAACTTGTTCAGTAATAAATCCTAGCTGCTGAACATGGGTAGCAAACTCTTCAGCGTTCTGAGGTGGGTGAATTTTTAACTCATCTAACAAAGTAGCCAGTCGTAATCTAGCTAGTTCAGGACTATGCATTACATGCTGAGCTATAAACTCAGGTATCTCATCATCAAATATTCTAGTAAGATTCGGGAACAGCCTGTTATTATCCATGCTGTTAAGTAGATGCTCAACCACTAATGGACCAAGTTCAGTATACTGTGAAATCAGTTCTCGAACTTTAGCGTTATGCACTTTCCCAGGGGTAAAGTCATCTGCTAAATTAGTCAAACTTTCGGGAACAGAAACAGCCCTGGCGTTAGCTTCCTTGAGAAGTTGTGCCTGAACTTTGTTGTCTAATCCCGAAATGAGATGTGATTCAGATTGAATAGTTCTTGATATAGTAGCCATTAACTCTGGGAACTCTTCATTAAGAGCTCTAACCATAGCTAGATTGACGTAGTTAGCTTGTTGCTGAGCACCAATTCTGGCGCCCTTTTTCACCAACAACTCATCAAGAAAACCCCATGCTTTTACGTAAGCAGCTTTCTTTTGTTTTAGTGCCCGTGTGTATGCTTTATCACTTGTTATTCCTAATGGCTTACCCCGAATATTGCGTATAGTTTTCTCAATAACTATGTTGCCAAGTTCAAGAGTAGAACCTTCACCAGCTAGGAGTAGCCTACCTGCCTCGGGATGGCTAAGACCTACAGTACGAACACCTAGTTCAGATACTTGATCGCCATTAAATACAGGGTTAAGTCCAGCATATATAGTCTTCATACCATTCTCTAGTACGTTGAATGGAGTGTACAAAGCAAACATTAGGTATAATCGAGCCGAGCCTCGACTTATCGTGTCCAACTTATCGGCCCAAAGTGTAGTCAGTGCTCTTGTAGCATTAACTACTGGAGCTGCCAGAGCTGATTGCTGTGCTCTATATACAACAGCCTGCATAGTTTTCTGAGAAGCAAATCCCTCATCATTCATAATAGGAATTGAACGATAATGCTTATCATTTACGTCAAGTATATGCTTATAAATGTTACCAGCTAATTGACGGAAGCTAGTAGCGTCATCTATCATTTTAAGAGCTTTTTTATCTACATCGTCAATAACTTTAGCAATGATTGCTTTAGCAGTTGCTCTTGACTGAACAGTATGAGCCCATCCCAATATATTTAATAACCGAGTAACAGATTCTTCTAGGGTTGAGACACGACCCTCAAGATGCATAACCTGACCCAGTAGATCATCAATGTCAAGTAGCTGCTGGCCAGTAAGAGGAGCATCTGCAACCTGTACAGGCCTTGCAGCAGCACGAGACATTCCTATGTCAATATCATTTATTACTTGAGCAACTTCACCACTAGCCGTTCGAGCATTTGGTCCAGGGATAATGTCTAAAAATCCATCGCTGTGGCGTCCTTGTGTATCCCATATACCTTCTCTAAGAAGTAAAATTCCCTCTGGGAGATCATCACCAGCACCAGCTGCAACTTGATTCCCAGTCTTATATATTGAAACTCTGCCTGGAATTTGTGTCCTATGAACAGGATCAGTTCCACCAATATACGGCCCAACTTCACCTAACGGTGCATTTAAAGGAATATCACTTTGCAAAGCATTGGTAGCTTCCATTCGGACAGACTTTTGACTATCTGAAAGCGCATTAAATTCTGTAAATTCTATTTTCCCAGCTTCAGTTAGATCATCAACAACCGCTGACGCTACTGATCCTTCATCAACTTCTGTTGCGACAGCTTCTTTTAGCTGCTTTTGCCACATATTAGCATCTTCTATAGTAGCCGGAACACGTCTTCGAAGTATTGTACCTACTGCAGTAAAGTCATTGTGTGTTCCAGCATTAGCCTTCTGGCGTACCAGAGCTGTACGAAGTGCTTCCTTTAACTGATCAAGGGGAATATCTTTAAAAGCCGTACCTTTACCAGTAGTAGCAGCTACATATCTTTCAGTGGCTGATATGATAGTCTCAAACATTGAACGAGTTTGCTTGGTTAAGACTTGTTTTATAGTCTTC
>TARA_R110002020_G_scaffold53057_2_pt1 | contig 14101 bp, 25 predicted proteins | sample TARA_R110002020 | Tara Oceans TARA_R110002020 (sample SAMEA4396489) | marine metagenome | biome: Westerlies Biome; feature: [MES] marine water layer (ENVO:01000295) within the mesopelagic zone...; material: water (ENVO:00002006), including particulate matter (ENVO:01000060) such... | reverse complement strand
AACAAGGTATGGAGATAAAAGAATTGTTTGAACACATTTGGCATGTTTCAACTGAAATACTACCTAAACTTGAAGTGCAAGTAGTTATTGATGGTAAAGATGCTATTCATATTTCAACGGGTTCAGCAGGTTATGTTGGAGCAGATTGGGAAAGTGGATTTAATTTACCAGAAAAGGTAACACTTCCGATTAAGTGTTGGATTCATACACACCCATTTGGTCGTGCTTATTTCAGTGGTACTGATATTAGAACTGTAACTCGTTGGGAAACACAAATGAAAGAAGCCTATGTATTAGGTGGTGAAGGTCACTATGGTTATTGGAGCCAAGAAGAATCTAATGAATTACAGATTTATACTGATAATAAATATGAAGAAACTCAAGTATGGAATAAAGATAAATACATATTAGTTAGGAGTGAAGAAGAATGAATATACATAGGATGAGAGATAATATACAAGACTTAGAAATAGCATTAAAGATGATTACAAGAGTAAGAGCAATTGAAAGAGGATTAGTCGGTAATCAATATTCTGTTGCTACTAAAGAGCAGAGTAAAACATTAGATGATGCACAGACATTAATTGTAACTGTTCTTGCTGATTTCTATATGTTAAGAGGAAAGCATCAAGGAGATGAAGAAGAATGAATAAAGCGGAAATAGTTATGGAAACAGTTAGGCAAAATATAAACGATGAAGGATTTGTTGATTGGTTACATAGTATGTTAGGATTAGGTGAAGAAGAATGAAATATAAAACAGCATTTAAAGAAGTAAGAAATAAATATGGAGATGTTTCTATAATTGAAGTTAGAATACCCCAAGGTAAAATAACTCTTAAAGAAAGACAAGCCGACCATAAGAGAAGGCATCCTAATGATAATAACCAAAAAAGAACTAAAGGTGTCTATTGGGGAAAGAGAGGATATAAGGATGATATGCTAGATGAGTTTTATGAAACTCACATCTTTACTTTTGTGGATGAAAATGACTTAACTAAGAAAGAATGGGTTCGTATTAGTGGATTTGAAGGTGAGGATGAATGAAGGCAGTAGGAAGATTTGCTCTTATTAGGATAGAAGAAACAGTCAGTAATAGCGGAATAGCAGTAAAAAATGACGGAGTAGGTACTTGTGTATCTTGTCCTGAAATGATTGAATTAGAAGGCTTAGTAGTTGTTTATGATACAGGCCCAAAGCATGAAGAATACGACGGACATCTTATTATGGATAATAAACATATAATGGCGGTGATTGAATGATTATACAAGGAAAAGAAGTTAAAGAGAAACTATTACAAGGAATTGATTTAGTAGCGAATACTGTTAAACCAACACTGGGGCCACAGGCTAAGACAGTTATTTTACAGAATAACCCTCCGGTTATTATTAATGATGGTGTAACCATTACTAAGTATATTAATCATGAAGACCCTTATGTTCAAATGGGTATTCAAATGGTTCAAAACTTAGCAAGTCAAGCACAAGATAAATCAGGAGATGGTACTACTACTGCTTGTATTCTTGCTCAATGGATTTGTCATGGTTTAATGGCATTTGAAGGTGAATCCACATATACTATGAATAATACTTTAGAAGGTTTGAAACTTAAAATAATTAAAGAGTTAGAAAGAAGAACTATACCTGTAAAGGATAATGAAATTCTAAATGTTGCTACAATTGCGGCAAACAATGATGAACACTTAGGTTCTTTAATACAAGATGCTTTGAATATAGTGGGTCGAGATGGAATAGTAACTGTTGAAGAATCTAATGGTTATGAAACTAAGTTACTTCATAGAGAAGGAATGGAAATAGCCGAAGGTTATATCAGTCATTTAATGTGTAATACAGAAGAAGGAAAGGTTGAGTTTAATGAACCTCTTATCTTTATGTCTAATATTCCTTTTAGAGCATTTAAAGATTTATTACCTATGTTGGAGTATGCTTCTTCTCAAGGTAAACAACTTCTTATTATCTGCAAAGGTATGGAGGGTGCGGCTCTTAATAATTTAGTAATGAATCTAATTAACAAAACTGTTGAATGTGCAGTAATTCTTGCACCTAACTTTGGTGATGCTCAAATAGATGAATTGGGTGATATACAATCATTAATAGGTGGTAATATCTTTAATGCCGAAAGTAAAGACGACCCAACTAACATTACGGCTTCTGACTTTGGTACTTGCCAAAAGGTAGTTATTACTAAAGAAAACACTACTTTTATTGGCGGTGATGGTGACACTAATAATAAAATATCTATTCTTAAAGATACCTTAAAAGATATGAAAGGCCACGATGCGGCTAGGATTAAATCCCGTATTGCTAGATTAAAAGGCGGAGTAGCAACAATTAAGATTGGTGCTTCTTCTTCTATGGAAATGAGAGAAACTAAAGAAAGACTTGATGATGCACTTAACGCAACTAAAGCAGCATTAGAATCTGGTATTGTTCTTGGTGGCGGTATGGCACTATTTGAAATAGTAACTGAAGAAGATATTCCAACATGGTTTGGTAACGCCTTAATTAAGCCCTTTGAAACTCTAAAAGAAAATGGTGGATATAAAGAAGATGTTCTATGTAAGAAAATCAAATCCTTGAGAAAGGAGAATCCAAACATGGGTTATAATGCACTAACTAATACATATGGTGATTTACACGAAGCAGGAGTTTATGACCCTGTAAAGGTAACTGCGAATAGTTTCCTTGCGGCTATGTCTATTGCTCAATTGTTTTATTCAACAGATGTAGCAGTATTAGTGGAGGAATGAATATGGTAAATTGGACAGAAAAAGAACTTGAAGAATGGGAAAAAATGAGAAGAGAATATAGAGAGATGTATAGGACTCATGCTCTATCTAAGAAATTAGGACTTTCATTTGAAGATTATCTAATGATTTCTCTTAATCATTTAAGAGATGAATATGTTGATTTAAAAGAACAATTAGAGGAATGAATATGATAAAAGATAAAAGTGAAGAATTAGATGGACAATATATGAAAATTATAATGGCTGATGAAACAGGCTCAAGAACATACTATGGGGTATTAAAAATGATTCATTGGGAAAAAGAGGCTTTTGGCGGAGAAGAATTTGTTTCATTTTCTCCTGACCAACATCACCCTCATAATGCAGATAAAAATTATGAATTTTCTATTATGTTTCCATTAAGAATGCTTGTTTCATATGAGTTAGAAAAACCCAAAACAGACTATGCACACATGATACTATTTATAGCCCAACAATATAAGGTTGATATGGTAGCAAAATCTAAAACATGGGGGAAAAAGAAATGATAGATGATAAAGACATAGTAAGAATGACTATTGTTTACAAAGACGGTTCTATGATTATTCTTAAAAAAGAAAAGAACGGTATGCTTAGTGTTGATAGGAGAGTAAAGCCATGAAAAAGAAAGCAATTACGGTAACATTACCTGCACCACATAAAGCACAAATACAGTGTCCTATTTGTAAAGGAAATAAATGTATTGTTTGTAATATGACAGGTTCTCTTAAAATAGATGTAGCCCCTAAAATACCAATTCAAAGGGCGCATATTATTAAGTATGTTGTTGAGAACATACATGATATAGCGAGAGAAATTACCCGTAAATATGGATTAGTACCAGAAGTTAATACTTTAGAAGTTATAGAGATTAATGGAGGACAATATGAAATTGTCCAAATATCATCATTAGGTGGTGCTTGTTGGGTTGTAAATCGTTTAGATGAATTAGATACACCAAGATACTTTACTGCTAGAAAAGAATTAGATAAATTCAAACAGGGGTGGTTTAGTGAGTGATGAATTAGAAGTAGTAGGAACAATAGTCCGTGATGCCGTTATGGACTGTAAAATAAAAAGAGGCACATATTGGAATATCGAAGTCTTCGATATTCGTTGGTTTAGAAATGATAAGCCAACTAACAAAGGTATTCGTTTGAATATTGAAGAAGCAAAATTATTATTAAGTATATTAAGGAGAGAGATAGATGAGAAGAGTAAGTGAAGTCCAATCTAAGATAAGTCTTAGAAAGGCGAATAAAGACAGACAATACGGAAATGGTTCAGTGAGCAAGTTTGGCGTAAGTGCAGGTAAAATAATTGATTTATTTGCTACTTATGTCGAAAGTGAAATGAAAGTCCCGCCTAATGGTGGGAGAGGATGCAGAGTTCAGAAAGAACATATAGATTTATGCTTTGGTAAGTTTTATCAGGCTATGAGAGAGTTTATGGATGGTGAAAAGAATGAGTGAGTGGATGCGAATTAGTCATGATATTCACAACACCCGAAGATTAGATAAATGCAAGGTGAAGGGTTGTAAGAAAAAGACATTGAACTATACAGGAATAGTGATGACTAATCCTGAACATATAAGAAAGTCATATATTATTATGGAAAGAGACAATATTGATGATATAGCACTCTTTAATAACTGTAAAAAGTGCTGGAAAGAATTAATGAGGGAAGTAAAATGAATACAAATAAACTTTATCTAATAACAGTCAATGACAAGAAGTTTGATGAATGGTGCAAAGTAAAAAGAAAGGACTTGAAAAAGACACCTATTGCATTAGACCATTTTAATGAAGGTTATAATGGAGTTGCTAGAGGTAATTATTTAGCAAGAGCAACCTTTGTATGTTATTGGGAAATATACAATAGTAATGATATTGCTCGATTAGCACCGGCAATAACCCAAGCATCATTAATTCATATGATGCACAGATTTATAGAAATGGGCAAAGAAGAAGAAATTATAGTTTGCCAAAACTTAGCCTCAAACTTTTTGAGACTATTACAAGTATTAAATACAAATGAAGGAGAGAATAACAATGACATGGAAAATAATGGCGAGAATGCTAGAAGCGACAGACCAAATGATACAAACGCAACAAGTAGCGACAATATCAAGAAGTCTTGAAGAGTTTAATAATAAAGGATTAGTATTATCTATCTTAGATAAAGATAGTTTAATGGCCAATAATCTAGGATTAGCGAAGGCTAAGAAATGGATGGCTAAAATCTTTGATGTGTTCGATGATGAAATAGAAGGATTAATGGCGGCTCATGGTGATTTAGGAGAGGCTATTTATTATCTTGATGTTTCAGCAGAAACCGAGATTAATGCTGGCGTAATGTCAGTAAAGAGAGCATTAGAATCTAATTGTGGAAAACTAGATTCAGATGCTTTTAGAGTTATTGAGACTCTTATGGAGAATATGTCAGCCAATGAAAGAAAATGGTTTGTAAGGTATCTTTTGAGAACTCCCCGTAATGGAATGAATATTGGAACAGTAACTAAGATTATTGCTAAACATTATGGAAAGAAGCAAGCCATTGTTAAGAAACACCTTAACTTTAATTGTGTTGAAGTAGTTTGTTCTTATTATGATAGAGAAGAAAATCCTCCTTGTGATTTAACCTATGGAAAGTTTGTAGCACCGATGCTTGCTAAGGAAATACCTATGAATAAATGGCCGAAGGACTTCGTAGTGGATTACAAATATGATGGTAACAGATACCAAATTCATATTGATGGTGAGAAAACTATGATTTTTAACCGCAAGGGCAAGATAGTAACTCATCAATTCCCTGATATTGTTGAAATTGTTCAAGGCTATGGTGTAAAGAATGCTATTTTAGATGGTGAAATATATCCTATCTTAGAAAATGGCGCACCTGCGCCTCATAAACAAATGGGAACTAGGGTTCATTCAAAGAATATTCAAGAGGCTATGGAAAGAGTCAAGGTAAAATGGGTCATTTTTGATTGTCTTTTGCTAAACGATGAAACAATAATGGATATTTCTTATAGTGACAGGCTTGAGAAGATGAAAGATTTGCCGAATCAAGCCCACAGAATTACAGAAGGAGATATTTTAGCCTTTTATAATGAAGCAATCAACGAAGGCTTTGAGGGAATCATTGTTAAAGATGCAACCGTTCCTTATGATGCTGGCAAAAGAAGCAAATCTTGGGCTAAATATAAACCTCCGCAGATAAACCTTGATGTTGTTATCCTATCCGCTAAATACGGAGAAGGAAAACGGTCAAGCGTCTTCGGCACTTATGAGTTAGGAGTGAAGGCTAATAATGGTTATCATTCAGTTGGTTGGTGCGGAACAGGATTTAGTGATGCTGATTTAATCAGTTTAACTAATACTTTGCGAAGAAATGTTGAGACATTCAGTAGTGGACAATTCTTTGTTTCACCTATTGTTGTTTTAGAAGTAAAAGCAGATTTGGTTTCAAGAGATGAAAAAGGCAATTTAGGTTTAAGGTTTCCTAGATGTGTCCGTATTCGTGACGATAAGTTCGTTACAGATATTAATACCTTAGAAGATGTGGAGAGATTAGAATGAATGAAAGCGCAAAATGGAATACAAAGTATATAGCAAACTCATCAGGTAAAGTTTATAAGATTAAAGAGTTGAATTTAACACAAGTTAATTCTTATATTGCCTTTCAAAAAAGTAATATACGCACTAGCCGAATCATGTTAGAAAAACTGTATGAAAAAAGAAGTATTCTTTTAGGAGAGCCGGTTGATGAAAACAAGGCACAAAGAAAGATATTACAAGCCTTACAGTATAAATCTGTATCTAATGAAGATGCTGATAGAATGAGAAGTATTATTCTTCTTGCTCTTGACCACTTAAATAAAGAATCTTCTTATGATTTGATAAAGGCTATTTTAGAACAAGCGAGGGATAATCAATGATACAACAAGGCGAAATGACAATTATAGATGCAATTACTTATAGATGTATTCAAGTTGATAGTGAAGGTTATGCTCACTTAAAAAATATCTTACATGAACAAGGTAGGCCAAAGAAGGTAATACAAAAGTATTGTCCTTATATTTTAGACGGGCAACTAATTACTCCTGAAAGACCAAAACCGAAACCAACTCCTAGAGTTACTAAGGTTAATGTTACTCAACTAATCAAAGAGAATACTGATTTAACTATTTCTAATGAAGCAAAGTATTTCCTAACCGAGTGGGTTGAAACTGCTATATCTAACCTAATAGTTAATGCAGAACAAAATGCTATTGCTAGAAACGATAAGAGAATAACACCGGCACATTTGTTTTGGTTAGAGACAAATGAATTACCTGATGGCTATTGGCTAGAGAATAATAAATATATGCAGGGATAAATATGTTTAGTAAAGATATGTTGATTGGTATAATACTATCCTCATCTAAAATGGACTTTAATATAGAAAGAGATGATAGCGCAGAGATAGGTTATCGAGTTAGAATGAGGCTTTTATTCAGGGCAGAAAAACCCTTTATAGATGCTTTAGGTAGGTCGTTAGCCATGCATGGTATAAGTTTTAGAGAAAAAGAAATAGAAAGTAAAGCAAGACCTAGACCTATTCTATTTATTGGAAATATTAAAAGTCTATTTAAGGTCATTACCTTAGTACCAGATAAACTACCTGATGCTAAAGATGAGTGGCGCACTTTTAGGAGAGTAGTTAATATGTTGGCAAATCATGAACATAAAACCGCAGAAGGATTAGATAAAATCTTTGAACTAAAAGGGGTAATTTAATGGGACTAACCAGTGTAAAAAACATAAGAGCCATATTAATTACAGGAAAGGTTGGAACGGGTAAATCAACTAAAGCAAAGACTTTTGTTGATAACCCTGCTATTCTATATGCTAATGATATTGATTTTGATGTAGGTTCTTTTCCTGTGGAGCATGGAATCATCATTGAAGATGTTCATTATAAACCGGATAAAAGCGCAATACTTGATATTATTAGAAGATATAAGGGGCAGGTAGTCCTTACTTCTATCAATCAGAAAAGCGTTCCAAAAGAAATATTTGATATGTGTCAAGTTAAAAGAGCAGGTTCAGTTGATTATTTGAAACAATCAATCAATGAATTAGCACCTCATTCAGTATCTCCCGTCACTTGGGAAAGAGATACTTATTCATTAGTTTATGAGTATATGAAAGAAACTGATAGAGAGTTAATTCGTAATCTTCTATTATTTAATAAACCATCTGATACTCAAGTGATTAGTTGGTTAGCAGAAAATATGCACCCTAATAGGTTAATCTTTATTGATGGTGTAGTTAAAAGAAGATGGAAACAAAGATATTTTTATGAGATGTTAGCCTATGCTCATGAAGGTAAAATGGTAGGTAGGTTAAATATGCCTACTAGAAGAAAGTATTCTAAAGTACCTTCTTTATCACGAAGGCTTAAAGTTAAAAATCCAAAAGTGTTACAGCAACTTCTTATGGATGAAGATTTTAAAACTTGGGCAAAAAAGAAGTTAAACAACGCAGAATGTCGAATACTAAAAATGGGCGAAAAAAGACGAAGAAAGAAAACAACACCCATAGTGGTGAATCAATCTTCATTGGAGGATTATATATGAGAAATAAAAGATTAATAAATAAAATGAAATCAGTGTTAGGAGATGAAGAACTTTCTAGCGCACAAATAATTGAAAGACTTAAAGAACAAGGCTATAATAAAAGAGGTTATTCTTTTACTAGCCTACAAGTTTCGGTAATACTTTCAAAAAATAGAAACTTTGAAAGAATTAATAATACAGACCAACTAGCAATTTGGAGGAATAAAAATGTTATGGACAGAAAAATACAGGCCGAATAAGTTATCCGATATAAAAGGACAGAATCATTTTGTAATGGATGCTAAAACTTGGATTGAAGAAAAGAACATGCCTAATGTTTTAATATTTGGAAATCCCGGAAATGGAAAAACTACTGCTGGTATTGTTCTTGCTAAGGAAATACTAGGAGATACATTCAAAGATAATTATGTTGAAGTAAATGCTTCTGATGATAGAAGGCTAGAAACAGTTAGAACCACTATTAAGAACATAGCACAAAGCGGTACAATGGGCGGTGTTCCTTTTAGAATAGTATTGTTAGATGAAATGGATGGTATGACTAATGATGCTCAAAATGCACTAAAGCGTATTATGGAAAGATACTCAAACAATATAAGATTTATAATCACTTGTAATGATAGAAATAAAATTATCTTTGCACTACAAAGTAGGTGTGCAAACTATCATTTCAAACCTTTACCTAATGAATCAATGACAGAAGTATTAACATCAATCCTTCAACAAGAGGGAATAAATAGATTCTCTGATGATGAAATAGGGTCGTTTATATATGCTATGAACGGTGATATGCGTAGGGCGATTACAGAGTTACAAGCGGCTAAAGCAAGTAATTCAACCCTCAATAAGCAAATAGCGATTGGTTTAACTGACTATAATAAATTACTAATATCAATAATAAATAAAAATTCTAATTCCCTTGACAGTATTCATAACCTTTTGCATGATGGTAAATCTATTAGAGAAATCTGTGTCGGATTACATGAAGCCGTAATTAATTCAGAAGAATTAGAGAATAATGTCAAATTCAAATTACTAAGAACAATAGGAGAAAGCGAATGGCGTTCCAATACAATGACCCCTAAATTATTAGCCTCATGGTTAATAGGACAGTTATTGTAGGAAAAATAAAAAAAAAGAAAATAGGTGAAAACTATGGATGAAAATATGAAAAACGAAATAATGAAAGGTGCTGAAGTTATAGGCTTGAGTGCAGAAGAAGGTATGGCGAAGTTTGAAGAGATTTGCTCGGAAAACAGCATAGAAACTTCAAACCCGATAGCAAAGGGTCTTTGGAGAAACTTTGTCGCTAATATCAGAAGAACCCAAAGTAATGACACAAATACAGAAGGAAACAATGATTCTTTCTATAAGTCTGCTTTTGGATTCTTTGTATCTTTGGATGCGCCAAGAGATATGATGGCATGGAATAGAATGAAAGCAAAAGAAGAGTTTATTCGTGATGCGGATAATGCTTTAGAAAAGGGTATTGTTGCAGTAGCAAATCAAAACGCTTTAGGAAAGTGGGTCGTTTCCCGTTATCATAACGATGAATACGATGAAAAGACTTTAACCACTCTTCCTTCAGGAACAGAAGAAACAGAAGATGGTCGTTTCTTTATTCCTTTAGACAATACACCTGTTTATATGAATGGTGGTAAGAATAATAACTATGGAAAACCTCTTCCTTCTGAGCAAATGAGAAGAGGCGGTATTTTCTATGGTTCTTTAGGAACTGGCGAAATGAAGCCTTATTACTTCTCATATAAGAATCAAGGTGGAGTTGATTTTGCACCTAATACATTTGAATGGGTTCATTTCCTATGTGTATTGGGTTCAAATGGAACAGACATTTATGGGGCTAAACAACTCACTGTTGATAGCCTAACTCTAAATTCAGAAATGGATAAGGAGAATGATTTGTACCGTGATATGTCTAACTTTGACTTTGAAAATTGCTTAAAGAACAATTTCAGTAGTCACTTAGTACCTTTGGTTGAAATGGATAAAGCACATATTGAAAGGCAAGCCCTTCCTTCTAAGGAAAGATTTGTCATTACAGACGGTACAGTTTGTAATATGAATATGACTCCCACTAAAAACGGTAATAGAATTATCAATCTAACTGATTTGAATGCTGAAATATCTTACGATAATGACGGTATTACAACTTGTTGGATTCCAAGTCATTTAACTCTTGACTTCGGAATTGGTTCTTCTATTATTGTTGTTGGCCGAACAAGCCAAAGAACAACTGATGAAGGCGTTGAACCTGTAACTATTAATGTAGCAGGTCTTTACTGTGTTGTTAAGCATGGTAACGCTGTTGAAGTATCTCAACCAATGGAAGAGGACTTTGATTGGTTTTGATTGAGTAATCAATCATTGTGTAATCGTTGGCGTTAATGACGGTCAAATAGGTGCGAAGCCTATATCCTTAAAAGGAGAAATAAATATGGAAATATACAAAAATGCAATTAAAACAGATAGAGCGTTTATACCTTTTAATAACATACAACATATCTCTTGGAAATTAGAGTTTAAAAATGAGTATGAAGTTAAGATTTATTCAAATGCACAAGCAATTATTCAGCCAATGTCGGCTGATAGATTAGAAGAATTTCTAAAACATTATAAACAATATATGAGAGTGGTTGATTTATGAATGATATAAAAGAAAACAGATACTTACTAAAACAAAATAGTTATATTATTGATTTATACAATGTTGATTTTATAACTTGGAAAGAGAATGAAAATGAAATAGGAACTTATTGGGTTAAACTACATATGGGTGCTAAAGAAGCAAGATATGTTAGTCGAGACATTAATGACTTACAGTTATTATTAACCCAATGGACTAATGTTCGTGGAAAAAGAATTGAATTAGAAATAGAAGAAATAGAAGGTGAATAAAATGGGACTAACAAGTAACAATAACAATACAAAAGCAGTAGCGAATGACATGCACAACAACACAAGGGTTGTTGCATTTCAGGATAAATTAAAGAAACAAACAGAACAAAGATTAGCAAGAAGTAATAGACTTGTTTGTGGGATTTGGGGAGAACCAAAGACCGTAAAGAGTGGATTAGCACTTGATTTCCCTAATAAACAAATATATGTTTTAGACTGGGATGATGGTTGCGAACCAACTTGGAGACAAAACCATGAAATGACTGATAGGATTACTCTTTGGAATCCTGAAATCAGAAATGATAATGGTGAATTAGATATTCAAAAGTCCGAAGCAAATTCAGAAGACTTTGTATTGTTTGTTAAACAGCAAATTGAACAAGGAGAAGATGTTCTCTTTGTATTTGATGGAGTCGATAAATGGTTAGACTGTTGCACACTACATGTAACAGGTTCTTCTAAGATTGGAAAGCCACAAAAGATGAAGTTTGAATGGGGTAAAAGAAATGCTCCTTTCTATTCTTTACTTATGATGTGTAAGAATCTTAATTGTGACCAAATATACATTACTCATTCTAAGGCTGATTATGGAGCAACCGGAGAAGTAATCGGTTCTAAACCTAATTGGCATAATTGGGGTGACTATCTATATCAGATTATCAATACCCGAAGGACACGCAAAAAGAACGATGTCGTGTATAAGTCTGAATTACTAAGTAGTAAGACTAATACAGAATTAGTCGGTAAGACTTGGGAAACATTAACTGTTGGTTCAGGTAATGTTTCATGGAATGGCGTTAAAGAATTGCGTGAGGGATTAATTTGAAATTTACAGTTGATTGTAATATACTAAGTAAAGCATTAGAAAGCGTTCAAGTAAAAGGTAAAGGAACCACAAGTAATGGTTTTGGTAACACTAATTTTGGAACATACGCTGATATTGTAATCAATGGTAATAACCTAAGTGTTTGGAATGCTAATCCTACTTTTTGTGCAAAAGTTGATATTCAATTAGAAGGAGAGACAATAGATGGAACAGTCTGCGTTGATAGCCGTACTGTTATTCCTTATCTAAAATCCTTTGGTGATACAGTAAATGTTTCAGTAGGAGACTTTATTGCTATGAATAGCGATAATAGAAAGGCTTCAATACCCAAAGTAGTAACGCATCCTAATGCTGATTCTTTGAATAGATTAAAAAATATGCTTAGTCATATTAATTATGAAATTCAGCCACAGACATTATTTACATTTGGTAATGCTAAGTTTGAAGGAGCATTTGCTGTTACTCAATCACAACTGAAATCAGCAATCAAGAATTGTGAATTAGTTAAGAGTGGAATATACAAGTTTGATTACAACAATAATATTCTTACAGTTTCCTCAAGAGAGAATGTAATGAATAAGTATGAGGAAGTAATTACTCCGGTGTTTCCTATGGGAGAACCTGCAACTATTGAGTTTAGTAGTGCAATTTATTCATTCTTTGAAGCAGACCAAATGTTAAACATATATATGAGGGATGAATTTCCACTTCTAGTAGTTTCTAATGATAGAATACTATTGAAAGCACCAACCATTAATGGGGATTAAAATGATAATAAATAAAATGAACGATGGTAAAACAATATACAAGGCTTGGCGAGAAGAAGGGGAAAGAAAGTTTGAGATGATTGATTTCAGACCGTATTTTTATATTAAGTCTGATTCTAATAGACCGCCATCATATAGTCCTAGTAAATATATTACTAGAGATTTTGATTATGAAGAGGGTGATTGGGTTAATCTAAATAATGAACCTTTAACCAAGGTATTTGTTGAAAACTCATATGATATTAAAGAAGCAAAAAAGTTGTTTGGTAAAACATATGAAGCAGATGTTCCATTACATTTTAGATATTGTGTGGATGAATTACATGAAATGCCGGAATATGATTTAAGAAAATGGTATTGGGATATGGAGTGGCAACAAGGCGGTAAACATCATGATGAAATTACTACTATTGTAATGTATGATAATTATGATGAAAAATACTTTCAGTGGGTTTGGTTTCCTAAAAAGAAAAATATAGGAAGAATGCCTACTCATGACATGTATATTTTTGATAATGAAAAAGACATGATTGAATCTTTTATGACTACAATGGTTGTTAAAGACCCTGATATGTTAATTGCTTGGTTTGGTAACTTTGCAGATATTCCTAAACTATTGGATAGGGCTTGCGTTCTTGGATTAAACCCTTGCGTGATGTCTCCTATTGGCTCGATTAAAGGGGTAAAAAAGGTCAAGGAAGGCTACTCTTTTGCTTATGCTGAAAACGGATTCAACCCCATAGAACAGCCCATAGGTGGCCGCATAACCCTCAATTTAGACCTTGCCTTTGAGCGACAATGGAATGATTCTCAAAGGGGTACGCTACCATCTTTAAGTCTTGATTATATCGGTAATATGGTTCTTAATAAAAAGAAACTGGTTTCAGAAAAGTTTCCCGATACAAATGAATTTTATAGAAAGGCATGGTTGAATGATACAGAAACTTATCTATCTTATGCTGTAAAAGATGTTGAATTAATTGTTGAACTAGATGAAACTAATTTTTGTAGTGAAGCGATATTATCTTTACAAAGATTACTAAAAGCACCATTTGATGCTTGTTTCTATGCTAGTCATATGGGTTCTATTTACTTTATGCGTAATGCTTGGTGGAAAGCACCAACAGGAGAAAAGGTTGAGAATAGACAAGAGTATGAAGGGGCTATGATTTATGACCCATTAAG
>TARA_R110002020_G_C16319807_1_pt1 | contig 14104 bp, 15 predicted proteins | sample TARA_R110002020 | Tara Oceans TARA_R110002020 (sample SAMEA4396489) | marine metagenome | biome: Westerlies Biome; feature: [MES] marine water layer (ENVO:01000295) within the mesopelagic zone...; material: water (ENVO:00002006), including particulate matter (ENVO:01000060) such... | reverse complement strand
TATTTCTAATAACAGACACTTAAAGAATCGTTTAAGTTGTCATAAAATGTATGGGACTTGCCCATTTTTTAGAACGGAACATTGTACATGACAGACAAAAAAATTAAGATTTTAACCTTGAGTGACCACCCACTTACACCATCTGGAGTTGGAACTCAGGCACGCTACATAATCGAAGGAATGTTAAAGACTGGAAAATACCAGTTTATTTCTTTTGGTGGGTTGATAAAACACAAAGATTATAGACCTATAAAAACAGACCAATTTGGGGATGATTGGGTTATTATACCAACTGATGGGTACGGAACACCAGAAGCCGTCAGAGCAATGTTGTGGTCAGAAAAGCCAGATGTAGTTTGGTTTATGACCGATCCAAGATTTTGGGGTTGGTTATGGCAGATAGAAGAAGAAATTCGTTATAACGTCCCAATGGTTTATTATCACGTTTGGGACAATTTGCCTTATCCAAAATTTAATAAAGCTAGTTATGATAGCAACGATTTTATTGCGACAATTTCTAAAGTCACAGATGATATTGTAGCCAATGTTTCACCTGATGTTGATAGACAATATGTCCCTCACGCAGTCGATCTAGATGTTTATAAACCATTGGATCAAAAAGAGTTAGAAGAAATAAGAGAAGAAAACTTTAAGCAGGACAAAGATAAATTTATTATTTTTTGGAATAATAGAAATGCCCGCCGCAAGATGGCATCAAGTTTAATCCTTTGGTTTAAGAAGTTTTTAGATAAGGTTGGTGATGATAAAGCTTTATTATTGATGCATACTAACCCAAGAGATCAAGCAGGACCAAACTTAGAAGCTTTCATCGAAGAACTGGGGCTTAATGACGGTCAAGTGCTTTTCTCAAGAGATAAGCTACATCCAGAGAACCTAGCTGCCATGTATAATATAGTTGATTGTACAATTAATGTTTCAGACGCTGAGGGGTTTGGACTATCAACTTTGGAATCGTTATCTTGTGGCACACCAATTATAGTTAATATGACAGGTGGCTTACAGGAGCAGGTAACGGATGGAGAAGAATGGTTTGGTGTTGGTATAGAGCCATCTAGTAGAGCAATCGTAGGGTCGCAAGAGGTCCCATATATTTACGAAGACCGGTTATCTGAAGAATCGGTTATGAATGCTTTATTGGAATTATACAATAAAACTTCTGAAGAAAGAAGGGAACTTGGCTTGCGTGGACGAGACCATGTGGAAAAAAATTATAATTTTAACAATTTTATTAAATCTTGGGATGAGATTTTTACAAAAGTACATGAGAAACATGGTTCTTGGGAAACTCGCAAAAGACAACAAAACTGGACATTAAAAGAAATAGCATGAAAAAGAAAATATTAGTAAGGGGACCAGCCTTATCACAAACTGGTTATGGCGAACAATGCCGTTTTGCTCTAAGAGCTTTACGATCAAGAGAAGATTTATTTGATATCCACCTACTAAACATACCTTGGGGTGGTACAAACTGGATTTTTGAAGACAATGAAGAACGAAGGTGGTTTGATGATTTAATCATTAAAACTAAACCACTCTTAGAACAACAACGTGCCAATCCAAATAATCCGCTGTTTGATGTTTCTTTACAAGTGACAATCCCAAATGAGCTACAGAGAATGGCACCACAAAACATTCTTTATACAGCCGGCATCGAGACAGATAGAGCGTGCCCTGAGTGGATTGCTAAGTGTCATCAATTCGCAGATAAAGTTTTGGTAATTTCAGAACACGCTAAATCTGGATTACAGGTACCAATTAAAGCTCAGGACCAAGCTGGCGCCCCGATCGATTTTCTCTTAGAGAAACAGATAGATGTAGTTCATTATCCAGTAAAGAATATTGAGACAAAAGAATTAGATTTAAATATTGAAACAAAATTTAATTTTTTAACAATGGCACAGTGGGGACCACGCAAAAATCTTGCTAATACTATCGCTTGGTTTTGTCAAGAGTTTCACAATGAAGAAGACATTGGCTTAGTGGTAAAGACTTTCGCAAAAGGTAATAGCGAAATTGATAAGAAATACACCGAAGCTTCTTTAAAAGAAATAGTCGACAACTTTCCAGAAAAAAAATGTAAAGTATATTTTCTACACGGATATATGAATGAACAAGAGATTCATTCTCTTTACGCCGACCCCCGTATTAAAGCCATAATAAATTTTGGTCATGGCGAGGGGTTTGGTTTACCTCTATTTGAAGCAGCATATTCTGGACTACCAGTAATTACGCACGATTTTGGAGGACAGAAAGACTTTTTATACGCTCCTAAAAAGGACAAAAAAGGTAATAAAAAACTGAGAGCCCATTTTAGTAAGGTAAACTACGACTTGAATCCTATCCAAGACGAAGTTTTTTGGAAAGGTGTTTTAGAGCCGGGAATGCTTTGGGCATACCCAAGAGAGTCTAATTGTAAGGTAGCGATGAGAGAGGCTGTTAACAATTATGGGCTTTTACAAGGCGAAGCGAAGCGTCTTAAAAAGTGGCTCGAAGTGGAATTTGAACAAAATAAAAAATATAGTGATTTTGTAGAAAGTGTTTGGGGAGGAAAAGTATTCGATTATAATTCTGTGGATCCACAAGATCTACCAAAAATTTCTTTTATAACATCTGTCTATAAAGGCGCTGAGTTTTTTGAGGGATTTATGGAGGATATAACTTCACAAACTATATTTGAAGAAAAATGTGAACTAGTTTTGGTAGATTGTAATTCCCCAGACAATGAAGAAGAACTTGTAAAACCATGGCTAGATAAATATCCAGATAATATTAAATACATCAAGTTAGATAACGATCCCGGTATTTATGCTGCTTGGAACATGGCTATCAAGGAGAGCACAGGAGAATTTATTTCAAATGCTAATTTAGATGATAGAAAATCTCCTGAATTTGCTGAAAAACTAAGTAAGTATCTTCACGCTCACCCTGAGATTGATTGTGTTTACACACAGAATTTATTAACGAAAGAACCTCATGAGACTTTCAAGAATAATACATCAAATGGTCAGTTCTATCCTGCTGAAGAGTTTAGCACTGAGGCAATGCTTCGTGGTAATCCACCACACTGTATGCCTGTTTGGAGAAAGTCCTTACATGAAGAAAATGGCTGGTTTGACGAGACCTACCGGTCAGCATCAGATTGGGACTTTTGGTTACGTTGCGCTTTTGCGGGCTCAGTTTACAAGAAGTTGAATGAGCCGTTGGGACTTTACTATTTTAATCCAAATGGTATGAGCACCAGTAAAGAAAACAACACATCAAAACAAAAAGAAGAACGAGAAGTATTCAAAAAGTACATGACCAAATTTAGTGAAAATGCCACATGAAACTTTGTACAGTAACAAACGAAAAATATATAAAAAGTTGTATTAATTTATTAAAAAGTTATGGTGAAAACTCTTTTGGAGAGATGGCTTGTGTATACTTTTTTGGAACTGATGTACAAAATTTACAAGAAATAAAGCAACACGTCAATTATGAGGTGAAGTTAATTGAGATTCCTAAAGTGTGCCCTCACGCTCATATCCCCAGCGCATTTTTTTATAAAATTTATGCAATCCGAGACGCCTTACACAATTATGGTTCAATTATTTATTCTGATTCAACAAATTGTTTCATAAAGAAATTTGTAAACTATGATGAGGTGATGACTGATGGAAGATTATTGTTGCCATATACGTCACCCCATTTAACAAATAAATTCTGGAGTACAAAACAAAGCTTGGAAAAAATGGAAGCTCTAGATGCGTCATTCATGACTCAGTATTGGGCTGGATTTCAAGCTTACAAGAACACAGAATTTAACTTAAAATTTGTAGATGAAATGTATGAGTATGGGTTAGACCCTGATATATGTTTGCCAACCACACAAGTAAAAAAGCCAGATGGACCAGAACAACCTTGTATAGAGCATCGCCAAGATCAAACCATTTTATCGGCGTTAATACACAAACACTACATTCATGAAATGTATGACCCCACAAAACAGCAAATGTTTGGAGATTGGCAAACGTTTAGAGATTTTGATCCAAACTATCAGGTACAGCAAGAAATGATTGTTTTATCTGCTAGGGAATCTAAATTCGGAAGATATAGGTTTTTGTAAGTGTTCAGTATAAAATATCTGGGACACGCAGGATGGCTTGTCCAGACGGACAAATTTAAGGCTATCTGCGATCCTTGGTTTGCCCATAGTGGCGCCTTTTTAGACCAATGGTATCCATTCCCAGACAACAGGGATGTTTTTGATTTAAATATTTTTTTAAATCTAGATTTTGTGTACATCTCACATGCTCATGAAGATCATTACAATGAATGGCTTTTAAAACAGCTTGATAAACAAACAACAATCTTTATACCTGATTTTAAATGTAAAAGGCTTTATAATAATTTAAAAAAATTAGGATTTATAAACGTAAGACAGTTTACTGATTCCTGTAAGACGACGATTAAAGAAGTCTCAATCAAAATAATTAAAGATGAAAATTATTTAGACAATGATTCTTGTATTTTATTTGAGTACAAAAAAACTAAAATATTAAATTTAAATGACTGTCATCTTAGTTTCACTGAATTAAGAAAAAAGATAGGCAGTGTTGACATCCTTCTATTACAAAGCTCTAGTGCCATATGGTTCCCTTGTACATACGAATACTCTCCCGAGAAGATGAAAAAACACGGTAGAGCAAAACGTCAAAATGTTTTGAATCGCACTTTAGAATACTCCAAGCGTTTAAACGCCAAGCTAGTTATTCCAAATGCTGGTCCTCCGGTTATAAATAACGAGCAAGCTGAAAAATGGAACTATAACAAAGACAAGGATTGGAATCCTTTTGTGCTTCCTGTTGATTCCTCTAAGTTTTTGAGAGACAATAATATTAAATCAGAGGTGGTGCTTCCCGGTGAATCTATAGAGATTACAGATAACACCTTTATGAATACAACAAAACATGACGATGTACGAAGAATATACTCCGATGTTGATTCTTATACAAGAAAATATTTAGCCTCTTTACCGCCAGAGACAACAAAAACATATTCTGAGGAACAGAAAAATAATTCCTTTGAATTGTTTAGACAAAGGGTATTCACACTTAAGAAGCTGTCTAAGTTTTTTTGCCATCGCGTTGCTCACCCAACATTATTCAATTTTCATGAGTTGGGATCTTGGGTGATGGATTTTAAAAAAGATACTCCATTCGTTAAATACACCTCTCAACCTCACGGATATTCGTTTTCTATTCAGCCTAACGATTTATGTGCGATAATGGAACAAAAAATTAATGATTTTGAAATACTTTTTTTAAGCATGAAATTCTCCTGTAAGAGAGAACCAGACACCTATGACGAGATGTTGTTCGCAATTTTAAAATACTTTGATGTACGAAGATTTTTACAATCTGAAAAATTGTTCGCATCACGCAAAGATATTGCCGGTGAGCTTTTTAACTTAAAAGTTGGTAAAAAAACATGTAAAATACAAAAGTATTGCCCTCACATGTTCGCCAATCTTGAAGAAGTTGGTCAATTAGAGGGTGATAAACTAGTTTGCCCTTTACATGGCTGGAAGTTTGATTTAAAAACTGGCAATTGCTTAAATAAAGAGGGATATAAATTGAAGGTGATACACGATGACTAGCAAAAAATATTCTATTTTATCAGTCGATTCAAATCCAGATTATCTGTTTTTTGTGCCAATGACTTGTGCTTTTTGGAAACAAATCGATTATCAACCATTTGTAATTTTAGTTGATGATGGCATTTCTTCAGAAATAAAAGATTTGGTTTTTGAGGAGACCGCAAAGGTTGGCGGTCATATTAAAATAATAGAGCCACTCGACGGTTATAGAAATTGTAATTTAGCACAGGTTTCTCGCCTTTATGCTGCTGCGGACCCTTACTTTAAAGACGACGATTATCTTTTAACTGATGACATGGATAAGTTTGTTATCGATTACATGTGGTTCAACCAGCAAAACATGTCGAAAGACATCCATATTTATGATCCCGACGAATTAAATTACACTAGACTAAAAATTGGGAATATAGGAATGCGTTCGTCCGTGTGGAAAGAGGTTATAGGAATTGAAGAAACTTCGATCAGGGACAATGTACTGAGGTGTTTTAAACAAAACCTATCAAAAGAAGCAGAGTGGAACATTGGCTGGAATCTAGATGAGTGGATTTTAACTAAGCAAGTATTTGATAGTCAATACTACCCACACAGATGCCAGATGTTTGAAAGAGGCGGCAATGAATGGGGTATGAGAAACGGCAGAATTGATCGAGGAGCTTGGCGCCAGACATTCGATAGATGTTTTTCAACAAAAACTATTGATGTTCATTTACACCGAGACCCTTATGTTGGGCAAGTGTGGGAAGATACTATCACAATTATGAAAAGTGTTTTTGATGAAGAACAAGTCTTAAAATTTATAAATTATAAAGAAAAATTTGTAAGTTTGTTATCAAATAAATAAATGCTTGAAAAATTTTTAGAACACCAAATACGACTTGACGAGTACATAACTGGCAACCGGTTGATACAAGCCTGCGAGGGTTCAAAAGCTATTTTTTGTAAAACTGATTACTTAAAAGATTTTTGTCAAAACGATATTCAAACTTTTGTTACACATAATAGCGATTATCCGATAAACGACCAAAGGTACGTCAAAGGACCCAAGTGTGCTAAATGGTACGCTCAGAATAAAGACGTTGAAAAAGACAATGTTTTTTCACTACCTATTGGGTTGGAAAACATGAAATTGTATGTTTCACCCTTATCAAAAGGTGGCAAGTACTCCTCCGAGGTTGATAGAGCTTTTGAAAAAGCTATTTTAATTGACAAATTAAATTCTTTAATGTTAGATAAAGATAATTTTGCGTATATGAATTTTAACATCAACACATATGCCTCCGAGAGAAGAAAGGTGTGGAACAAATTTAAAGAAGAGCAATGGGTCACCACCGCAAACAATGTGACGCTTTATAAATTCTATTATGATTTGGCGACCCACAAGTTTGCTTTTTCACCACGAGGAAATGGTATTGATTGCCATCGAACATGGGAAGCGCTTTACTTGAGAACAGTGCCCATAATAAAAGAAAGCATACACATGAATAATTTTAGAGATCTCCCAATCTATTTTATTAAAAACTGGGACGAAGTATGTTACGATAGATTGAAAAGTTTTTATGAAGAAAGAATTGTTCAAGAAGATTTTAGTTTAGAAAAGATGAAAATAAGCTATTGGAACGATCAATTTAAAAGTTAATTAAGGGGTATAAAATGAACAAATTATATGTTATTTCTACTGGTAGAAATGCTAACAAATTTGTAAATAATTGTATTCTAAGTATACAGAATCAAACATACGCATGTGATAAGCATATTGTTATAGATGATGTTAGCGACGATAATACAATCAGCCATTTATCAAAACATATTAGTTTGCCAAACATTGAGGTTAAACTAAACAAAGAGAGAAAGTATAGATTAAGGAACATTTACGATAACGCTGTTAACAAGGACCCCGAGGATATTATTTGTATAGTTGATAGTGACGATTGGCTTACAGATAACACAGCTTTACAAAAGATCATAGACGCATACGATAGTGATGATAAAATAGAGTATGTACACAGCCAATATATTATAGACGGAGCTGGATTAGGCTGTAGCAAGCCAATTCCAAATAAAGACTGGGATCCCTATGGACCTGGATGGATTACAAGTCATATTTCAACCTTTAAGGCAAAAGCGTTACAATCAATTCCAATTAACAACTTTTTAGATTGGAATGGTAAATGGTTTGAAATAGCCACAGATCACGCATTAACATTACCAATATTGTATAGACTGCGCCAGCGAGACGGTGATTACTCAGCAGTAAAATTTATTAATGAACCCCTTTACACACACCTTTTTCATGGAAATCCATCAAAGCCAAGGTCTGGAACGGCAGAGGCAGACCTCCGCGCCACCTTAGCTGTCAAGTGCTCAACATATATTAAGAGACGTGGATATGTCAAATGAAAAAAATATACTCCAATGTAAAAAAAGACAAACTGCTACACATTATACTAAGAAAAAGCGATGTACAAACCCAAAGAATGAATATTATTGAGGATGATCAGTTCTTACAGTTGGCAGCAATGCTTTTACAGAATGGTAAAACCTTCAAGCCGCACAAACACATTTATAGTGAGAAGACTACAACGATTGCTCAAGAGTCTTGGGTTGTAATACAAGGAAAAGTCAAAGCGATTCTTTATGATTTAAATGATAAAATAATTGACGAGCCTATTTTAGAAGCTGGAGATGTTTCGATAACACTTTATGGTGGACACACTTATGAAATTTTAGAAGATGACACACTCGTATACGAGTATAAGACCGGACCCTACACTGGGATTGAGAACGATAAGGAGTTTATTTAATGGTTAAAATAAATATGGCTTGCGGCTGGAGAAATTTTGGCTCTGAATGGATTCATATTGACGCCGGCGATTACGAGCATTTAGATTATAAAGACATCACAAATTTAAATTTTGATAATGAGAGTGTGGATTTAATTTATTGCTCGCATGCGTTAGAATATTTTGATAGAGAACAGGTTGGAGACCTTTTAAAAGAGTGGCGCCGGGTTTTAAAACCAAGAGGGATGTTAAGATTGGCAGTCCCAGATTTTGAATCAATGGTGAGCTTATACACATCTGGACAATACAAACTAAACAATTTTTTAGGTCCACTATATGGTAAAATGAAAATGGGAGATAAGACAATCTATCACAAGACTGTGTATGACTTCGCTAGTCTACAGGAAATCCTTAAACAACATGGCTTCAATGACATCAAAAAATACGATTGGAGGGAAACTGAACATGCGAATTACGACGATCATTCACAAGCATATGTACCACATATGGATAAAGAAAATGGCACACTTATAAGTTTAAACATTGAGGCAATAAAGTTATGAAGGAGTTTGAAAGATTTTTCTCTGACGGTGGTGATGAACAGATTTTGCTAAATCATGATCTAGACGAAAACAGCGTTGTTTTTGAAATCGGCGGACACACTGGAGTTTTTACGGAACAAATTTATAACAAATTTAGATGCCATATTTATGTTTTTGAGCCCGACCCACAGTGTTTTGAAATATTAAAAAACAAATTCAGTGGATTTGATAAAATAAATTTATTTAATTTTGCGCTGGGATCTGAAAATGAAATAAAATTTTTCTATATTTATGGCAGAGATGGTGAATCATCATCTGAGTTTATTAGAGAACAGTCCGATAATCATAAAGAAATTGTAGTTAATTTTAAAAAATTTAGTAATGTTTTACAAACGCTTGGCATTGAGCAGATCGATTTGTGTTCTATAAACATAGAAGGTGGAGAATATTCTTTATTAGAACACGTTATTGCTTCTGGATACCAGAAAAAAATCAAAAATCTACAAGTTCAATTTCATGATGATTGCGTACAAAATGCAATACAAAAAAGAGATATTATAAGAAACGAATTATCCATAACTCATCATCTAGATTATAATTATGACTTTGTGTGGGAGAATTGGAAAATAAATGATTAGAGAAACCATAAATATAGTTGGCTATGACACATGGTACTCAGAAAAACCTTGGTGTAGAGGGCTAGACAATAATAAAGATTTTGATGTTGTACATAATCAAAAATACAACAATCGAATATCATACTTTATTAGGGATGGTATTTATGAAGTCGATAATTATCAATCTGATATTAAGGTAGCACTTTTGACTGAGTGTAGACCATTTGATTTTCAAGGAAGATACAAATACATACTAGAAAATGAAAATAAATTTGATTATATTGTAACTTATGATGATCAATTAATAGCAGAACTACCAGCAAAAACCTGTCCAACGCCCGAAGGAGGTACATGGGTTTGGCCTTTAGATAAACAACAAATATATCCAAAAACAAAACTTTGCTCTTATATCGTTTCAGATAAAATACATACTCCTGAGCAGAAAATGAGAGTTGATCTTTTAAGAACATTTTATAATTTTAAAAATCGTTTTCCAGATTTAGGCTTGTATGGACGAGGACACAATCCTTTTCCCGAAGATCATGATAAAGATTATGATGGAAAATACAAAATTCTGAAAGACTATGCTTTTTCTATAACCATGGAGAACTGGATTCAAGATAATTATTTTTCTGAAAAAATTATGGATTGTTTCATGGTTGGGACTGTTCCGATTTATTTTGGAGCTAGAGACATTGGTAAATATTTTAATACTGATGGTATTATTATCGTTAATACAAAAGAACAAATTTTTGATGAAGTTGATAAGTTGTCTTTTGATAGATACAATGACATGCTTTCAGCAATAAAACAAAATTTTAAATTAGCAAAAAAACATTATGACACTGTTGGTTTTTCATACAATAAATATATAAAGGAGACTCCCTCTAAATGAATAAAAAATTAAAAGACTTTTGTAATATTCACTCTGGAAGGAGAATATTTGTTTTTGGCACCGGACCTACTATGAATGATGTTGCTCGTGAACAACTAGATTATATTGAAAAGAACGAAATATCTATAGGTATAAATTATACGCCAATTAATTTTACTCCAACTTATTGGCTCGGCGGGGGGCATGCCACACTAGTTGCTTTTGCCATTGAACACTTAAGAGAAACTACACAAGGCTTTTTTCATCATGATCCCGGCGCAAGACACCTTTATCCAAAAACAGAAAAAATTATATTTACAGAAGACCAGACAGTTGGGCATGAACAAATGCCGCTTCCAATTGAGAGAGAAGTGAATCGAATCATCGGTGGTCACAATATTTTATTATCAGCATCTCACTTAGCATATATAATGGGAGCGTCTGAGATAATTTACATTGGATTTGAGCAAGTTAATCGTCTTCATTTTTATAATCTATGGTCTGAAGAGAAACAAAAATGGTTCAAAAATTTATTAAAAGATTTATCGGAGAAATATAACACCAACTCTGCTATTGTTGACTGTATAAGTGAGGTCTTAAATACTAATGAGCCAGATGAACAAAGGTGGTGCCACTTTAAACCTGTAGAGGTTTGTAAAAACTTGAGCTTTAAAGAGGAAGGGGAAAAACACCATAATTATCCAATTTTTAAAAATTATGTTGAGCAATTTAAAACGATGGGTATTAAAGTAAAAACAACAGCCACCGAGGGTATATGTCTTTATGCAGGCGCAGAAACAATTAAATTGGAAGATATTTTATGAGAACTAGCATTTTAAAATCTAATAAGGATAATCCATGGATTGTGATTCCCGCTCGACAAGGCTCGGTGGGGTTTCCTAATAAAAATAGATTACTTTTTGAGTATACAGCACTACAAATTCCCAATTACCTAAAAGAGAAAACTGTTGTCACTACAGACGATAATGTTTTAAAAAATTCTGCTAAAGAATTGGGGTTTATCGTCGTCGATCGCCCTGCTGAACTTGCCACATCCGAGGCGAACACCAGAGATGTTTTGAGCCATGTCAAAACTGCGCTGAAAATAAAAGATGACGAAACCATTATAATGCTTTACTTGACATTCCCAGAAAGACAATTTGACGATGTGTTAAAAGTTTATGATTTTTATAAAACAACTAGAGCAAAAAGCGCGCTCTGTAAAAGTAAAATGGATAAACACCCATATTTATGTTTGTATGAGCAACCGGACAATAAAGGAACACAGGTTGTAACTCACGATCTTTATCGAAGACAAGACTACCCAAAGTGTTTCTTTGTTTTACACTATGTTTTTATTTGTCTGGCATCTGAACTTGAGAACCTAAACAAAAACTTATACAATGACGATACACTATATTATCCTATACAGAGAAAAATTGATATTGATGAACCGGAACACTTTGAAAAATGGAAGCTTAATAAATGACAAGTATTAAAAAAGGAAATTTTTTATCTGAAAGAACTAAAAAAACGTCTGAGAGATCTCTAACTTTTGAGGAGTTGGAGAGTTTCGGTGTCAATAATATTCCATTCCCAAAAAACACTCTAATAGAGCTTACATCTAATTGTAATCACGCATGTGTTTTTTGTACAAACCCTAGAATGAAAAGAAAATCTGGCAAGCTTGATATAGAGTTTTTCGAAAAATACATTAAAGACGCAGCAGCACTAGGACTACAGGAAGTTGGATTTTATACTACGGGCGAACCTCTTATGAGTAGAAACTTAATTGATTTCATAAAAATAGCAAAATCGAACTCAATAAGTTACATATATATCACTACAAACGGCGCCCTAGCAAAGATAGAAAGAATGAAAGAACTCATCGACGCAGGACTCAACAGCGTAAAATTTTCAATCAACGCTGCCAGCAGAGAGACATACAAACTGATACATGGTCGTGATGATTTTGATAAAGTAGTAAATAATTTAATAAATTTAAAAAATTACATTGACAAAGAGAATAAAAATGTGAAAATATTATCATCGTTTGTTGTGACAAAACAAAGCTTACATGAAATAGAAGACTATAAAAGAATTATTGGACCATTAGTTGATGATTATTTAATATTGGGTGTAAAAGGACAGTCTGGTCAGTCGTTACAACAATTGAAAGAATTAAATTGTGAACTAACCCCTGAATATCCGCCTCTTGGGGAAGCCAAACCTTGTAGTATGTTGTGGAACCGTGTACATCTTACACAAGAGGGATATTTAACTTTATGTTGTGTAGATTATGAAAATGACTTAGTATATGCGGATTTAAATAAAGTTAGTTTAAAACATGCGTGGAATAATGGCATAATATCAGAGATGAGAAAGAGGCATGTAGAACAAAAATTAGAAGGTACTTTATGCCACAATTGCCTGTATGGTAAGGAAGGGGAAATAAGCCCAATCACGAATATTGAAAAAGTTAATAGAAGTGAAAAATTATACAATAGAGGCAATTCAAACGTCAGTGACAGAATAAAACAACTTAACAAAAACATTATAAAGGAGAAAAAATGAACTTTCAGCCCTACAAGGATACACTAAACTTGCCTTTTTTTATCGCAGAAATAGGTATCAATCACAACGGTGATATGGAAATATGTAAAAAATTAATAGATTTAGCAGTAGAGTGTGGCTGTAACGCGGTTAAATTTCAAAAAAGAGATATTGACACTGTATACACAGAGGATTATTTAGCATCCCAACGTCAGAGCCCTTGGGGCACTACCCAGAGAGAACAGAAAGAGGGACTTGAATTCGGCAAAGAACAATATGATGAAATAGATCAATATTGTAAAGAAAAAAACATTTTATGGTCAGCCTCTGCTTGGGACATTAAAAGCCAACACTTTCTGAGAGGTTATGATCTGCCTTTTAATAAAATTGCTTCAGCGATGTTAACACATACTGATTTGTTAGAATTGATTGCCGAGGAGCAACGCCACACTTTCATATCAACGGGGATGTCAACATACAAAGATATTGACTTAGCTGTTGAAATATTTGAGCGACACAATTGTCCATTTACCTTATTACATTGTGTATCAACTTATCCTTGTAAAGATGAAGACTGTAATATTAGATTGATCCCCACTTTAAAAGAACGCTATGGAAATAGAGGGAATATATGCCGAGTTGGATATAGCGGACATGAGGAAGGAATCTTGCCATCAATTTTAGCCGTATCTGTCGGCGCCGTTGCGATTGAGAGGCATATCACATTAGACAAAAACATGTATGGTTCAGATCAGTCAGCATCTATCGAAAAGGATGATCTATCAAGATTAATTTCTGAATCAAGAAAAGTTGTCAATACTATGGGGACTGGAGTTAAAATGTTTTTGAATCATGAAGTTCCAGTGGCAACAAAACTTCGTTACTTCGAAGGGGGCAAGAAAGCATCAAATGAGTGAGATGAACTTTGTCCCTAAAGGTTGGGGATTTGAAAAATGGATAGTAAACTGTGAGCAATATTGTGGCAAGCTTTTATATTTTGTAAAAGGTAAGAGATGTTCTTGGCACTATCACAAAATTAAAGATGAAGTTTTTTATATCCAAACCGGAAAAGTATTATT
>TARA_R110002020_G_scaffold36894_81_pt1 | contig 14105 bp, 12 predicted proteins | sample TARA_R110002020 | Tara Oceans TARA_R110002020 (sample SAMEA4396489) | marine metagenome | biome: Westerlies Biome; feature: [MES] marine water layer (ENVO:01000295) within the mesopelagic zone...; material: water (ENVO:00002006), including particulate matter (ENVO:01000060) such... | reverse complement strand
GCCCCCTACGCGGCAGCCGCTTCCCGGGGCGATCGGCACCAGTCCTGATCCAGGTGGGAACAACAGCCCTTCGACGCAGTTCTGAAGGGCGTATTCGGAGGTCAGACCATGACACTCGGCACAATCCTGCTCATCGTCGTCATTCTTCTTCTTATCGGCGCCCTGCCGACCTGGCCGTACAGCCGGGGGTGGGGCTACGGACCGGGCGGGATTGTCGGCCTGATCCTCGTGGTGCTGCTGATCCTGCTCCTGCTCGGGCGGATCTGACCCGCCGGCCTCACCGAAAGCCCGCCGGAAGTTTCAACCGGACATAAGGAAAAATCCCATGTCAATGAAAACGCTGAACGACCTCTTCGTCCACTTCGTGCGCGACATCTATTACGCCGAGAAGCAGGTGCTGAAGACGCTGCCGAAGATGGCGCGCAAGGCCGATTCCGACAAGCTGCGCGCCGCTTTCGAGCACCACCGCGAAGAGACCGAGGGTCAGATCGAGAACCTCGAGAAGGTGTTCGAGATCCTCGGCCTGAAGGCGCGTGGCGTCACCTGCGAGGCGATCGACGGCATCCTCGAGGAAGGCAAGGAGATCATGGAAGAGGCGACCGACGCCGATGCGCGCGATGCCGGCATGATCGCGGCCGCCCAGGCCGTCGAGCACTACGAGATCACCCGCTACGGCACTCTGGTGGCGTGGGCGAAGCGGCTGGGCCACACCGAGACGGTTCCGCTGCTGCAGGCGAACCTCGACCAGGAATACGCCGCCGACAAGAAGCTTTCGGGTCTGGCCGAGGGCGGCCTTAACCAGCAGGCGGCCTGACAGCGGCTGTGATCCACAAGGCCGGTATCCGGCCCTCCGACATGCGGAGCCCGCGTTCATTTCGGACGCGGGCGTCCGTGCATCCGGAGACGGGCGGCCCGGATCGATCAGATGAAAGGGCGGGGGCGTTGCGGAGTTTCATCGACCTTGCCGATCGACTTCAGATGCGCCTCGTCGGTGACCTCGAGCCACCGCTCGGTCCAGCGGATGCATCCGGTGGCCCGCAGACGCTTGATGGTCTTGTTGGTGTGAACGAGCGACAGCCCCAGGGTGTCGGCAAGGTGTTGCTGGGTGAGGGGGAAGGCGAGCCGGTTGCCGTGCATCATTCCGAGATCCCGGGCGCGGTGAAACAGGTGCCAGACCACGTAGGCGACGCGCTCCAGGGCATTCCGTCGTCCCACCGTCAGAAGCTGCGCGTCGAGCATCCGCTCCTGGTTGGCGGAGAGCCAGGTGACATCGAACGCAAGCGAGGGCTGACGGGTGTAAAGGGCCGGAAACTGGTCACGCGGAAACACGCAGAGCACCATCTGGGAAAGCGCCTCGATCCCGTGGTCCATGGTCTCGAAGACCGACGTCTGCAGCCCGATCAGATCGCCCGGCATGGCGAAATTCATGATCTGGCGACGCCCGTCGGGAAGCGTCTTGTACCGGAATCCCCAGCCTTCGAGCACGGTGTAGAGGTGCGCGCTGGAGGTGCCTTCCTGAACGATGGGCGCGCCGGCCTCGACCGAGAGTTCGCCGCGCTTGAACCATTCGACGAACGCGAGCTCCTCCGAGGTGAAGTCGCGAAACATGCCGCGGCTGCGCAACGGGCAGGCCGCGCAGGGTGTCCTGTACCGGCTCTTCCGGGAGGCTGAGGCTGATCCTTCCGCGCGCATCAATATCTCTCGGCGCTGATGTGATTCTTAAAAGACGACCAGCTGAAGAGATGACAATTTCGCCGATCGGGGAGGCCGGGTCGAGGACTATTCGACCAGCGCCCGTGTGGCTTCCCGGCTCGCCTGTGACCGGAAAGTGGCGTGTTTCCGCGCGGGTGAGGGTATGACTCAATGACCACGAACCCATTCATCGTCCTGCTCGCCGTAGATGACGAGCGGCTTGCCCTCGACATCGATGCGTTTGTGCGGAACGCAAACCTTGCCTGGACCGTTCTTCTTGCGCGAAGCGCCGAAGACGCCTTCGCCGCAACGGTTTCTGGTGCTCCGCAACTTGCCATCATTTCCCTCACCTCCTGTGTCGGACGCGACAAGCTTGAGGCCGCGCTCCAGGCCATGTGCGTTCCGATTCTGCGCTACGTGCGTCCGCCGGCGCCTGCCATGCACGACGACGCGGCGGCGGTGCCGCTTCCGTTCTCAGCGGAAGGAACACGACATGGCCTCGAGCGCCTCGGCATGCTCCTCGCCTGATCTGGGCACGCTCACGGCGATGGGGGGCTCGCGAGCAGAGGTTTCACGTCGCGCCGATACCGGCCGACATCGGATGCCGTACGGGAGACCCTGTCCGGACGTCGGGTGTGGGCAAGCACATTTCCGGCACGCTCCGCTTGGCGTTCGGGAGGCAAAGCGGCGTATAGAAGGCAGTGCCGACCGAAGGACCACCAGACTCGGATCGCATCGCGCGGCGGATCTAAGGGCAAGGGCATAGCTGATGGATTCCATCCTCCAGTACCTTTTCGGCGCGGCAAGCTTCATGCCGCACGGCTATTGCCTCCTCTGGCGACCCGACCTCGTCGCCCTCCACGCGATTTCCGACCTGGGGATCGCCGCCGCCTATTTCGCGATCCCCATCGCCATCCTCGTGCTGGCGCGCCGGCGTGGCGACCTCACCGGCGAAACCGGCCAGGTGGTGGTTCTGTTCGCCGCCTTCATTCTCGCCTGCGCGATCACCCATCTCTCCGCCGTGCTGACCCTCTGGTTTCCCGCGTACGGGCTGCAGGGTCTGTTGAAGGCGGCAACCGCGGTCATTTCGATCCTCACTGCCATCATGGTGTGGCGTCTCCTGCCGTCGCTTACGCGGCTGCCGTCCATCAGCGAGACGGAAGCCATCAACCGGCAACTGCTGGAGGAGGTCGAGGCCCGCAAGCGCGCCTACCAGGAGCTCGAGGCCACGCGGGCGAGCCTCGAGCGCGAGGTCGAGGAGCGGACGTCGGAGCTGCGCGAGGTCAAGCAGCTCTACGACGCGGCGACAAGCGGCGCCCAGATCACCGTCTTCTCCCAGGATGCGGACCTTCGCTACACGTGGGTCCACAATCCGCGGCTCGGCTTTTCGGTCGACGAGGTTGTCGGGAAGATCGATGAGGAGCTCATACCGGAGCCGGCGCTGTCGATCATCTCCAGCCACAAGCGGCGCGTTCTGGAAACCGGTGAACCCGAAACCTTCGAGGTCGAGATACCCGAGGGCAGCTCCACGGCCTGGTTCCGGATGGACCTGACCCTTGCGCCCCAGCGGCGTGGCGGCGGCCGGAGCATCGTCGGGACCGCCATCGACATCACCCGCGCCAAGCGGCTCGAGGCCATGCGCGCCGACCTGAGCCGGCGCCTCTCCGCCACCGTCCAGCGCTTCAACCTGGCCCTGCGCTCCAGCGAGATCCTGGTGTTCAGCCAGGACAAGGACCTGCGCTACACGTGGTCGAACTGGTCGGCGGACTATGGCGGCCCGGTCATCGGAAAGACCGACGACGACCTCTACGAAGAGCCGGAACGGTCGCGCATCGTTGGCCTGAAGAAGGCGGCGATGGAGAGCGAGGAGGTGCAGTCCGCCGAGGTTCGCGTCCACATCGGCGACGAGGTGGTCTGGTACGTGCTGACCGTCGAACCCGACTTCGCGCCGGACGGCGAGCTGCGCGGGGTGATCTGTGCCGCCGTCGACATCACCGAACGCAAGGACCACGAGCAGCGCATGCGGCTTGTGATGCGCGAGCTCAGCCATCGGTCGAAAAACCTGCTGGCGGTTGTCCAGGCCATTGCCCGCCAGACGGCGCAACAGGCGGATTCGGTGAAGGAATTCCTCGAGAAGTTCGGGGAGCGCGTGCGCGCGCTGGCTGGCGCACAGGACCTGCTGGTCGCCGGCAACTGGAGCGGCGCGAGCCTCGGCGACATCGTCACCGGCCAGCTCGGCCACTACACGCCCGAGGACGGCAACCGGGTCATCGTCGAGGGGCCGGACATCAAGCTGTCGCCGGACGCGATGCAGACGCTGAGCCTGGCGCTCCACGAACTTGCGACCAACGCCGCGAAATACGGCGCGCTGTCGAACGAGGTCGGGAAGGTCAATGTGACCTGGACCATCGACAACGCTGCGTCCGTGCTCGATGTGCGCTGGGTGGAGGAAGGTGGCCCGCCGGTGGTCGCCCCGACGCGGCGCGGCTTCGGCCGGATCGTGATCGAGCGTAATGTGGCGCGGTCGCTGGAGGCCGAGGTCAATCTGGAGTTCGCGCCGGAAGGCTTCCGCGCCAGCTTCCGCATTCCCCTCGACCAGATCCGTCCGCGGGTGGACGAGGATCGCGATCCACAGCCGGTCCTGGGATAGCGGGGCCGCAGACCGGGTTCCGCCGGTGCCCCGGCGCCGGCATCCGAGGGTAGGGCATGGCGGTGCACCGTATGGATTCTTGCAGCCTGGCCTCTTGCGCAGCGACGGCACCGCGCGCGGCCTATCCTTTCCCGCCCGGCGAAACGGATCCGGCGATCGCGCGTTACCACCCCTGAGACGCCCGCGCGCAGACGCGGTGGCGCGTCCGGTGCGCCGAACAGGGCAGGGGCAGAGTGACTATGAACCGAACCGATGCGACGATGCCGCTCAGCATGCGCGGCACCGCAGACGATATGCGCCGGACGGAGGAAGCAGTCCTGCAAGCGAGGAACGAGAACTCCCGCAGCGCCGAACCCACCACGCTTGGCTTCGGCCCTGCGTTTCCGCCCCGTCGCGCGGGCGAGGTCAGCCCGCTGATCGAGGCGAGCAACGCCTATCCGGAAATGGAGCGGATGGTGATCGGCGCGCGCCGGACCGCGCACCTCGCCTTCCGTATCTTCGATCCCGCCACCAAGACCCGGTCAAGCGAGGCACGGTCGCGCGGGCTGTTCGACTGGGGGGACGTGCTGCTCGACGCCGCAGAACGGGGCGTCAACGTGCGGGTGTTGCTGGCGGACTTCGAGCCGGTGCTCGCGCACGACCTGCACCGGGTCGGCTGGCGCAACGGGCGGCGGTTGCTCGACCGCGCCACGCGGCTCTCGCCCGATTGTCCGGGCTCGATCGACCTGCTGATCGCGCTGCACGAGGGAGAGCTGGGCGTGGCCGTACGCACCGCGCTCTGGCTTGCCGTGCGGGCTCGGCTGGCGAAGCTGATCCGCACCGATCCGGAAGCGGTGACTTCCCCCGGCATCAAGTACAGCCTGCTGGACGGTCGGCCTCGCTTCATGCCGCCGGCGCGCCTGTGGCCCGCGACCCACCATCAGAAGATGCTGGTCGTCGACGGGGAGCATGCGGTCATCGGCGGCATCGACGTGGACGAGCGCCGGTATGACGACCCGGACCACAGCCGACCGGCCGACCAGACCTGGCACGACGTGAGCCTGAGCGTCGATGGCGACGTGGCGCGCGATGCCGACCGGCATTTCATCGGTATCTGGAACCGGGAAGTCACCCGCTACGGCGGTGGCGGCGATCTGGTCACCGGCCTGCACCTGCCGCCGGGGCACGATCACCAGAAGGTGCCGCAGCTGATCCCGGGCGGTCGACCGGATGCCGTGCCGGAAGACCCCGACCTGTCGAACGGCGACGCGCAGATCCGTCTGGTGCGCACGGGGTCGGTCATCCGCAGGGGCTCGATGGCGATCTCGCCGCAGCCGATGGTGACGGAGATCGAGGCGGCATTCGTCGACGCCATCCGCGGCGCGCGCAGGCTGATCTACATCGAGAATCAGTTTTTCCGGCTCCGGCGCATCGCCGACGAGATCGGTCGGCGCGCGATCGCCGAGCCAGACCTGGAAATCATCGTCGTGCTGCCGATGGCGCCGGACATGGTGGCGTTCGAAGGCAAGACCGGTCCGGAAATGCGGTTCGGCGAATGGCTGCAGGTCAAGGCGCTGCGCCATCTGCTGAAACTGGCGCGGGGGCAGGTCGGCCTGTTCTCGATGGTGGGCCAATCGCGCGCCGACCCGAGCCTCGACGGCCGCGCCCGGGCGTTCGGCAGCGGGATCGTCTATCCGCACTCCAAGGTGCTGATCGTCGACGATGTCCGGGCCATCGTTGGGTCGGCCAACATCAATGGCCGCAGCTTCCGGATGGACACCGAAGCCGCGCTCGTCTGGAGCGGCGATCAGAGGATCCGAGCGTTCAGGGACGAACTGTTCGCCGGCCATCTGGGCGATGCCTACCGGCCTGATGAAACAAAACTGCTGAAAATGTGGTCGGATGTGGCGCTGGCGAACCTCGATCTCGAACCGGAGGAACGCAACGGGTTCGTCGTGCCGTACAAGCTGGGAGCAGCCTCGCGCTTCGCGCGGTTCCAGCGTTTCATACCGGAGGTCTATCTCTGACCTTCCGATATGATGCCGGGAAATGCAGCCTGGCCGTCGGTCATGTGGGTCCCTCAGTCGCGGGACGCGCCCCGGGTCGACGACCTTGCCGGGAGGGAGTCGAGCTCGTGGAGGAGCTCCGCGATGTCGTGCGGAAGCTCGGAGCCTACGGCCGGCTCGTAGACGCGCCTCAGCGTTCGGCCGAGATGCGCCTGGAGGTTCATGTCCAGCCCCGGAGAGCGGGTCGGATCATGCCTGGTTCCGGTTGACGTCGAGGCACGATTTCTCGCGCCGGGCGGCGAACCGGATACGCAATCTTGATACTTCATGTTTACCTCACGCGTTTCTGAGCGGCACGCGCTTCGAAAAACGAACGTCGTGTCAGTATGATCGTTCCCGATTAACACTGTTAGTTGACAGGGGAACCCTTCGCCGCCGGCGGCCGTTTCCCTCTGTCACGCTTCTCCTCCACAAGCGCGGCTGCTGTGTTGCAGAGGGCCCACCCGAAAGACGAGATGAGATTTAGATGTCGGTTGCAGAACTTCTCGCGCCGCATATCCCGTCTCTCCGGCGATTCTCCCGTGCCATGCACGGAACCCAGAGCATCGGCGATCGGCACGTGGCCGACTGTCTGCGCGCCATGGTCGAGGAGCCCCCGGGATATGATTACGGTGAGGAGGCGCCCGTCGCGTTGTTTCGCCACTACCTGTCGCGAACGACGGCCCAGTGTCGGAGCGACGAGGGAGGCGGAAGGACCGCCGAGCGGGCCGGGACGCGGCTTTCGCGACACGCCCGCAACGCGTTCCTGCTCACCGCCCTGGAGCGGTTCTCGATTTCCCAGACCGCGTCGATCCTGAACGTCGATGCCGTTGCGGTCGAGGCGTACCTGGCGGAAGCGAACACGCACATCGAGAGTCAGGCTGGCACGACGGTTCTGATCATCGAAGACGAGCCCCTGATCGCGATGGACATCGAGAGCATGGTCGAGCGCTTCGGGCATGAAGTGGTCGGCGTGGCCCGGACGCGGCGTGAGGCGGTCATGCTGGCGCGCAAGATGGGACCGGGCCTGGTGCTCGCCGACGTCCAGCTCGCCGATGGCAGTTCCGGCATCGATGCCGTCGACGACATTCGGACGTCGCTCGATGTTCCCGCGATATTCCTCACCGCCTTTCCCCAGAGACTGCTGACAGGCGACGGCCAGGAACCGGCCTTTCTGATCACCAAGCCGTTCGATCCGGACGCGCTCGCCGCCATGCTGAGCCAAGTGATTTTCTTCCGGGATCTCGCCCGTTCCGGAAGCTGCACGCAATCTGCCGCGCATGTCGGCTGAGCGCCAATTCTTGCCGCCGCAACGATTTGTGGCCGGGGTGTGAAATAAATAAGAACCATTTTGTCTCTTTCGCGTTCTCCCTGCCGAACGAGCTGTTGATATGGAGGACCTGACATATGCTTAAGTGGGCTCTGATTTTTCTTGTCGTGGCGATCATCGCCGGTGTTCTCGGTTTCGGCGGCATCGCCGGCGCGTCCGCGAGCATCGCGCAGATTCTGTTCTTCGTCTTCCTCGTCGCCCTGGTGATCTCGGTGATCATGCATCTGGTCCGACGAGCCTGACCAACGAACACATGAGCGGCCCCTCGGGGGACGTGAGAAAAAACGACCGGGCGCTCATCGCCCGGCCGTTTTTTGATTCCACCGGAACCGCCGACAATCTCGCCCCGCGTCAGATGTCGATCCAGGCCGCGTCGCGGGCGTTCGAGGCCACGCAGGCTTCGATGAACGCCATGCCGCGCACGCCGTCTTCGATCGATGGGAAGCCGACGGCGGCATCGAGGGGGGCACCGGTGCGGGCAGCCCGGATCGCCCGTGCCGCTTCGGCGTAGATGTTGGCGAACGCCTCCAGATAGCCCTCCGGATGGCCGGCCGGCACGCGGGTCAGGCGTTGGGATGCAGGGCCCGTACCGGCGCCGCCGCGCGTGAGAAGCCGGCTGGGCTCGCCGATGGGCGTGAACCAGAGCCGGTTCGGGTCCTCCTGGTCCCACGTCAGTCCGCCTCGGGTGCCATAGACCGCGAGCCGCAAGGCGTTCTCGTTACCCACCGCCACCTGGCTCGCCCAGATCATCCCGCGAGCGCCGCCCTGGAAGCGCAGCAGGACATGGGCGTTGTCGTCGACGCGGCGGTGAGGAACGAAGGACGACAGATCGGCGGCGAGCGACGCCGGCGTGAGCCCGGAGACGAAGCACGCAAGCTGGAAGGCGTGGGTTCCGATATCGCCGATGGATCCTCCGGCGCCGGCCTGGGAGGGATCGGTGCGCCAGGCCGCCTGTTTCTGCCCGGTCTCCTCGATCGGTTCGGCCAGCCAGTCCTGGGCGTAGTCGACGCGGACCACGCGAATGTCGCCGAGTGCGCCATCGGCAGCCAGCTGGCGCGCCTGTCGGATCATCGGGTAGCCGGCATAGGTGTGGGTCAGCGCAAAGACCAGCCCTGTGCGCCGGACGGTGTCAGCGAGAGCCCTGGCGTTGGACAGCGACGTCGCCAGCGGCTTGTCACAGATGACATGGATCCCGCGCTCCAGGAAGGCTGTCGCGATCTCCACATGGAGATGGTTGGGGGTGACGATGGCGACCGCCTCGATCCCGTCGGCACGGGCGGCCTCGCGGTCCGCCATCTCCAGGTAGGACGTATAGATCCGCTCGTCCGCCAGCCCGAGCGCGCGCCCCGAAGCAACCGCCTTGTCCGCGCTGGCCGAAAGGGCGCCAGCCTCCAGGACATAGTTGTCGTCGAGCCGGGCCGCGATCCGATGGACGGCGCCGATGAACGCATCCTGTCCGCCGCCGACCATGCCGAGCCGGATGCGCCCGACTGCCTCGTCCCTGCGACCCTCGATATCCATTCGGCCCTCCGCCCCTCGGTTCCGCCCGGGGACAGCGCCCGCGCCACCGGAGGCGACAGGGTAGGGGGTTTGAGCCCGCAGCGTGAACCCGCAATGGAAATTCGCTCAGGCGGGCATCTGGGCAATCAGCGTCGCGATACGCCTGAGCGCGAGATCGTAGCCCTGGGTGCCGCACCCGACGATGACGCCGTCGGCCCGCGCGGAAACGAAGGAATGATGGCGAAACGCCTCGCGCCTGTGGATGTTGGAAATGTGAACCTCGATCACCGGGAAGTCGCACGCGCTCAGCGCATCCAGGATTGCCACCGAGGTGTGGCTGTAGGCGGCCGGGTTGATGATGATCCCCGCGGCCTCCGTGCGGGCGTCCTGGATCCAGCCGACGAGTTCGTGCTCGGCGTTCGACTGACGAAAGCGAATCTCCAGCCCGAGCGTCTCTGCGACGGCGCGGCAGCCCCGCTCCACGTCGGCCAGTGTCTCACGACCGTAGATCTCGGGTTCGCGCTGGCCCAGCAGGTTGAGGTTGGGCCCGTTCAGCACGTCGACCAGATGGGGCATTGCGACATTCGATCCTGAGAGAGGCCCCGGTTCACCGTCGGAGCTGAGGGCCGGCTGTGACCGTTCGTGGTCGCCAAACCTAGCCGCCGGAAGGCTCGGGTGCCATCCATTTGCGCGCCTGCGCGTGCGTGCGGGCCACACGTATCAACAAAGTTGGGCAACGCCAGCCGATTGAGTGCTCGGACGTTGCGGGCGCGCAACCGGCGGGTATCATCCCATCGCGCTGCACCCGAAGTTGCCGTCCAATAAGCGGAGCGCGGGGGCAAGCGCATCCGAGGGTGGGGGCACAAACGGGATGGTCGGACAAGATTGCCAATGGTCGCGCGGGACGCATCGGCGCGGAGTGCGGTTTCAGGTGGACCGCCGCCCGACCATCGCTTCGGGCATGGTGCTGGCCGCGCTCCTGTTCGCGCTCCCGTTCCAGGGCACGGCGCGCGCCGCGGACCTGCTGCCGGAGCCGCTCGGGGTCTCCTATGTCGGAACCTGCTCGGCGGCCGGAGAGGGCTACTATGTCGTTCCGGGCACCACCACCTGCATTCACGTCTACGGGCTGGTGCGCGCCGAGTACCAGGGTCTCCTGGCCACCGGCGACGTGCCGGTGCCGTACCGCAATCTGCCTTCCATGAACTGGTTGGCGCGCGGCTATATCCATCTGGATTCCTACACCGAGACCGAATTCGGCGCGCTCACCACCGCCTTCAAGGCGTACTGGACGAACGACCAGTTTCAGCGCAACTCGGCCCCGTCGGTCGATTACGCGCAGATCGATTTCGCCGGTTTCACGTTCGGGCGGACCCAGTCATTCTACGACGCGGCGAACTACCTGACCTGGGCGGACGTGTTCACGCCGGGCCAGTCGGACCTGAAGACGCAGGTGGCGGCCTACACGGCATCGCTGCCGGGCGGGTTGTCGCTGACGGCCTCGGTCGAGGCCGCCGGGGAGCGGCGTCTCGGCATCGCGAACTATCCCTATAGCGGGACGCCGCCACCGGCCTCCGTGACGCCCAGGGACGTCGGCTATGGTCCGGCGGACGGCTATGGCGGCGAGAAGTGGCCGGATGCCGTGGCACGCCTGAAGGTGGACCGTCCTTGGGGCAGCGCGCAGGTGATGGGCGCGGCCCATCAGGTGTACGCGGCCTACAACGACACGCCGGGATCCGACGGCGTGACCCCCGGCGGCGGGCTGGGCTGGGCCGCCGGCATGGGCCTCACCACGCGCCTGCCGCACGCCATGTCCTTCGTGCTGACCGGCACGTACGCCGTCGGCGCGGCCGCCTACGCCAACTCCAGCTGGTACGCACAGCTCTTTCACGGCCCGCTCGCCTTCGACGCCGCCTACGACCCCGCGACGGGCGACCTCGACCTGTCCACGACCTATTCGATCTCGGCCGGCCTCGGCGTCGATATCCGCAACGCCAACATTGCCGTGCAGGGCGCCTGGTCGCGCTTCGAGAACGAAACGCTCGGCCAGATCAGCGGCGGGGCGGCCAGCGCGAACTTCACCCAGTACGATCTGCAGGCCGCCCTGACCTATACGGTGGTGAAGGACCTGACGTTCGGCGTGGCTGGCGAATACCAGTATCTCGACCACGAGGACGCATCGATCGCCACAGAGGAACACCTGGCGATGCTGTTCCGGGTGGAGCGCGCGTTCTGACCGACGCCGGCGCGCTGTTCAGTGGCGTGGGCTGAGCAGGCTTTCGGTCATTTCGACACCACGCCGCGGACGCCGCCCCCGATCAGGACGGTGACATCGGCAAGCGCGATCAGGGGATTGATGCCGCCCGCGACGACCATGTAGCGCGGCTCCCATTCAGGTCCGAACTTGTCCTTGAAGCCCCGCAGCCCCTTGAAGTGGTAGAAGCGCTCGCCGTGATCGTAGACGGCGCGTCCGACACGGTTCCAGATCGACGTGGCGGCGCTCGCCGGGAAGCCCGAAAGCGGCGCCATGCCGAGCCCGAACCAGGTGACACCCTCCGCCTGGTAGCGTTGCATGAATGCAAGGAACAGATAGTCCATGGTGCCGTTGGGTGCGTCCGGCCGCACCCGCATCAGGTCGATCGACACCTGCTCGCCGGCCTGGGTGGCCAGGACCGTCGCGAAGGCGATGACACGGCCCTCCTGGCGCACCAACGCCACCGGCTGGGTGCCGACATAGTCGGGTTCGGCGGCGCCCAGCGAGAACCCTTTTTCGCGCACCTTGTGGTGCGCCAGCCAGGCATTCGAGACGTCGCGGACTTCGTCGAGCACCCCGTCGAGTTCGTCCGGTGGGACGACGGTCACGCTGAGGCCGAGGCGTTCGCCCTTGCGCAGCGCGGTCCTGAGCGGCGCGCGCTTCTTGCCCTCCAGCGAGAACGTGGGGAGGTTCACCCGGGCGAACTCGCCGAGCCGGAAGGCGGTCAGGCCGGCATCGGCATAGAGCGAAAGGCCGGTCGGCCCGACCTCGTAGAAGACCGCGCGTCCGCCGTGCAGGCGCGCCAGTTCGACAAAGGTCCATACCAGACCCGGCCACGCCCCCTTCGGACCCACGGGGTCGAACAGCGCGATCCAGGAGCGCCCCTGGCGGGCGAACATGATGAAAGCCGTCCCGTCGTCGGCGAACAGGAGGCTCTTGTCGCCCATCCGGACCAGGTTGGCGTCGGGATTGGGCTGCGCCTCCACGATGGCGACCGCCCGGGCGATCTCCTCCGGACTGGGGCGGATCGAGGGGCCGCTCCAGGGGCGGGTCAGCGTCCAGATCGAGAACAGCATGGTCGCCAGGGCGATGCCGAGCGCCGCCCGCAGGCTGCGCGGCGCCGGCGCCTGGAATTCGAACTGCCACCACAAGTCGGACGAATAGGGGATCTCGCGATAGGCGAACAGCATCACCGCGCCGCAGCCGATCAGGATGGTTGCCACCGCCAGCGACCAGCGCCAGCTCAGGCTGTCGTGCAGGAGGGAGGACCGGCGGCCGAACTCGGACCGCGAGAAGAGCAGCGTGCCAAGCAGCAGGCAGAGCACCAGCGCCTCGGTCCAGGCCAGCGCCTTCAGCGGCGCGAACAGGAGCGCCAACCCGGCCGCGACGGTGGCCACCCACCACGCCCCGTCCATGCGGAACAGCAGGCCGCGCGACGAGACGATCAGCACCATGCCCAGGATGCTGGACAGGAAGTGGGCACCCTCGACCAGGAACAGCGGGATGTAGGCGGCGAGCACGCCCAGATAGCCCGGCGCGGTAGGCGTCAGCCCGGACAGGACCAGCATGCTGCCGGTGAGGAAGGTGAGGGCGGCCACGACGGACGGGACCAGCCGGCCGACGGAGGCGACCAGCGACGATGCGGCGAGGCCGGCGGCCGCGCGCCGCGTCTCCAGCGACACGATGAGGATCGCGGCCAGGCCGAGCGGCAGGGCGTAGTAGACGATGCGGAACAGGACGAGGGCGGCGAGCACGCGGTCGACCGGAACCTTGCCGATCAGCGCGGTGACGATGATCGTCTCGAAAACGCCCAGGCCGGCCGGGATGTGGCTGAGCACCGCCAGCCCGATCGCGATGCTGTAGACCGCGATGAAGGGCACGAAGTCGACCGAGTGGGGGGGCAGCAGCACCCAGAGCACCGCGCCCGAAAGGACGATCTCGACGAAGGCGATGCAGAGCTGCTGCAGCAGCAGCCCCGCCGACGGCAGCGGCACCGACAGGCCCCACAGCCGCATGCTGCGCTCGTGGCGAAGCGCCAGCACCACCGGGACGAAGACGAGCACCAGGATCAGGATCCCGAGCAGGCGCATCGGCGTCGGCGGGATGGGAATCTCGTGAGTCACGACGCCGGCGGCGAAGATCGCGCCGAGCGCGCCGGTCATCGCGACGCCGAGCCCAAAGCCGGCCGTGATGAAACCGATGACCTTGGCGATCTCTTCCGGGCCCAGGCCGAGCGGCGTGTAGAAGCGATAGCGCACGGCACCGCCCGACAGGGGCCCGAAGCCCGCCGTGTTGCCGACCGCGTAGGCGCAGAACGAGGTCAGCAGCACCTGGCCGAACGGCAGGCGGTGTCCGGCGAACTGCAGGCCGGAGACGTCGTAGAAGCTGAGGGCGAAGAAGCTCGCGGCGGTGAACAGCAGCGCCAGCGCCAGATCGTGCCACGTGACCCGCGACACCGCCTTGACCACGTCGACGTAGCTCACATCCCGCGCGAGGTCGTGAATGGCGAACGCGATGAGCACCAGCACGACGATGAGCAGGGTGGAACCGGCGATCTGACGGACGCGGGCGTTGCGGGCGGCGCACAGGACCCGCGCCTTGAGGGTCGAGACGAAGGTGGTCACGCGGCCACCGCGCGGGTCATGGGACGGTTCACAG
>TARA_R110002020_G_scaffold250181_3_pt1 | contig 14122 bp, 16 predicted proteins | sample TARA_R110002020 | Tara Oceans TARA_R110002020 (sample SAMEA4396489) | marine metagenome | biome: Westerlies Biome; feature: [MES] marine water layer (ENVO:01000295) within the mesopelagic zone...; material: water (ENVO:00002006), including particulate matter (ENVO:01000060) such... | reverse complement strand
TGAGGTTTTTATTCCAGTAGCTTGGAATCACATAGAAACCGAAAGTGACAACCTGCAAAGCAATCACAATAGCTGGCCTTTTACTGATTTAGAAAAAAGACACTTTATCTGTATTAACACTTCGGGAAGAGATTATACAGGAGAGTCTTTTACTAGAGTAGAACTATCTGGAGATACTGTTGATGAAAGAGCTGTTGCTGTATTTGAAGATCCTCCAGAAGAAATACCAGAAGAGTATAATCCTGTCATGTTAGCAAAGAGAAAGTGGTTTGTTCCTTATTGGGATTTAAGCACTGAGCTTGGAAATTCTGTAGATAATTTAAGAAATCCAGATCTTATGTGTGATTGTAGAAAAGCAATGGATGAAAGAGAGCATATTGACATACTAACGTATGACAAGATTGTAGAGGGGCTATTGTAATGGCTACTGTAACAAGAACTATAGGAACAAGCTCTAGACATTATTCCACAATTGTAGCTTGGGAAGCAGACTTGTCTAACGCTTCTGTATACTCACACGATGACGTTGCCATTGGTGAAATGTATGCTGATTCTACTTTTACAGACGCCACTGTTACCATTGACGGCGGAACTAGTATTGGCGGTAGTGGTGGTCAAAACTTAGCTTCTGTTACATTAAGCGTGGTCGCTGCTAATAGGCATGATGGAACAGCAGAAAGTGGAGTTTTATTAAAACCAACAGCTAATTCTGGGCATAACCAAGGCATTATTAGAATAAATGTAGATAATGTAACTGTTGAATGGCTTGATATAAGTTTAGATAGCTTAGATTCTACCAATACAAACAAAGCAATAGTCCTTACGGGAACTAATGATGATTGTATTATTAGAAATATGCTTATACATGATAAAGGTGGAAATCCGGGTAGCAATGGCCCGTTTATGATGCATGTACTAGCAGCGGGCGCATCTTCCGATACCATAAGTATACTCAATAATATCGTATATAACATTGTGGAAACCGGTGCGGATGCCGCCTCTGGCATAAATATGAATGTGTGGCAAGGAACCGTTAATATATACAACAACACTGTTTACAATATTGAATCTGACGGGTCAAACAAAACCGCCACCGCTTATAGATATAATGGACACTCTAATCAAACTGCCAATGTTAAAAACAACATTGCGGCAAAAATGGTCGCAGATACCGCTTCGTATAAAAGAGCCTTTGAGGATACTGGCACAGGAACAGCAAACGAAGACTATAATTTATCAGATGATACAATTAGCACAGCTTCTTATAAGGCGACTGGATCAAATTCTCTAGTAGATAAAACCCTAGCTGAGATAAGCTTTGTTTCAACTACTGGCGGTTCAGAGGATTTGCATATAGATGCAGATTCGGATTGTGTAGATGCTGGAGTAGACCTAGGAACTACTAACGGCGTAGAGATAGATATTAATGGGAGAAACAGAGATTCCAATGGGGATACATGGGATATTGGAGCGCATGAGCTTGTGCCAGAAGCCACTGCTGGTGCTGCATTTTTATTGTTTTTAGACTAGGACAGTAAAAAGTGTATATTAACTAGATAGGAGGACTTGTCTAGGTTAACTAATTATTATTTGAAGGTAGTGTTATGTTTGGTTTTAACTCTATAAGCGCTAATGCTATCTCCTCTATTGGGGTTACAGCATCGCAAAATGCGGTAGCGAAAATAGCTGTAGGGCCAGCCTTTTCTCGCGGGTTTAATTTTGGGTATGCAAAAGGCCCATTATTGGTCGGAACCGCGACCATAACACAAGAAGTACTTCATGCAAGTTTACATTTTAACGCCAAGGGGACTGTAGAAAAAGTTGGCTTAGCGAGCCTGCCCGTTGTAGTGAGTGCCAATTTTGATTGGGCAATGACTACATTACTCAAAAGTCAGCTAAGTTTATCATCAAATAGTGTATTATTATTAGGAGGGACTGCTAGTTTAACCCCATCAGCACAAGTGGCTGGTGCATTAACTAGTTCGATAGATAATGCTGATACAGTTGATTTAACACTATATTTAGACAAGCAAATTGATTTGGCGTCATATATACGACAGATGCCAGAAATAGCTTTGTATTTGGACAAACAGAAGCCGGTTGCGTTATACATAGACGAGATTATTTCAAAATCTCAATACATAGATAAGCAAGTAAGCTTTGACTTGAAGAGAGAAAAATAATATGGCAAAAAACGAAATACACCAAGATGACATAGGAACTAAATTCCTAGTAACTATATTTGACGATACTACTGCTGTTAACGTATCAGGAGCCAGTACTAAGCAGATCATTTTTAAAAAACCGGCTGGCACTAAACTAACAAAATCAGCTGCGTTTAATAGTGACGGAACAGACGGAAAAATCTATTACTCCGCAGTCGCCGATGACCTAGACGAAATAGGAACCTATGAAATACAAGGAAAGGTAGTCATTTCAGACGGAACCTTTTACACAGACATACAAACTTTTAAAGTCCACAGAAATCTATAAAGGGGCAACAAAATGGCTTGGCAAAATGAAATGAGTATAATTGTTCGCCACCTGATAAATGACTTAGATTCTAGCGATTATATTTTTACAGACGATAGAATAGAAGAAAGTATATTAGTATCTGCACAGTTAGTTTTACACGAGATAGATTTTACTAACACATATACCATAGATGTAGATGGTTCTTCTTTGTCTCCAGATCCAACAACTACTGGAAGTAAAGATAATTCCTTTATTAACTTAGTATCAATGAAAACTGCTACTATTTTATTAGGAAGCGAACTTAAAACACACTCTTTAAATGCTATATCTTTAAGAGACGGGCCATCCTCTCTTGACTTGAGGGGAATTGTAAGTAGTCTCAAAATACTTTTTGATGACATAAACAAAAAATACGAAGACACTAAGCTTGAATACAAGATGAGTGGAGTCGTTGGCGAAGCTATACTTGGTCCTTATTCTCCGGGCAGTGATTATGTTGCCAGAATAAACATGGGGCAAAGGTCAGGACGGTTTGAATAATGGCAGAATACACACAGAGTAGTCTAAAGTCTAAGATAGAAACTGACTTAGCAGATAATGTAGGCGGAGGCATAACAGCCGCGACACTAAGAACAACCCTAAAAAATATGGTTGATTCTGTTATACCTATTACCGCTAGCGGTGCGGATATATACTTTCGCAACGATATAGACATCAGGGATAACAGTGTAAGCACGGCCAATCAAAACGTTGGTACTGTACGAGGTCAATGGTCTGGTAATGATGTTGGCACTATTAGTTTTATAAGTGGCGATGACACGACCAATAGAGACAACGGAAGTATAGTTTTTAAAACCTCTGCTTCTGGTGTTACATCCACAACCGGAGGGATGGGTCTCATAAAGAGGATGACAATTGACGAAAAAGGTCAAGTCATTGTTTATGGTAGTGGGACTGCGTATCCCGCAGTTAATATAAAATCAGTTCATGGTTCTGGACTGAATTTGCTTTTAGACCATGCCACAGGAAACATCGCAGTTCCTACAGACAAGTCAATGTACTTGGGGCATTGGGCAAGCGGAACTTCCACCTTCTCGCCACGAATGACTTTTGACAATAAAGGTTGGGTTGGAATTGGAACAACAACCCCAACAAAAACTCTTCATGTTAGGGCTTCTGGAGCAGCTGTTAGATACGATTCCAAGGTGGATTCAAACGATTACGCTACGGCTTCATTCTATAAATATAAAACTGACACTACTACTTACGGTGACGACGACTTAAACATTGGCTTTGGAATGGGTGTTAGTAGCGCTTCTAGCGGTGTTGGATATCTTTTCATAGGTAAAGATACCGACAGAAGCGGCGCCGTTAGAGCTAGCGAATCTTTAATGGTGCTAGACAGCGGCGGGAACGTCGGTATAGGCAACAGGTACCCAAGAGAAAAATTAGAAGTTGGAGAGAGTCTTGGAAGAATAACAGCTAGTGGTGATGGTAACGCTGTGTCTATAGGGTCTAAAACGGGCGATTCTCATTTATATCTAGGTTCCGGAGACGGCGCAGCATATCTTTCTAACTATGCTCAAATGCGGTGGGAAGGTGACAATCACCGATTTGTAATAGACACTAAGAGTGGTCAAGTTCCTAGAAGCGAACAATTTGTCATTGACTCCACAAATGGAAACGTTGGTATTGGAAATTCCGGTATTAGTGTTACTCATACTTGGAGACCAAATCATAACCTACACGTTTCTGCTAGTGGTACATCGGCCACTATGGCATTAGAAAATGCGCTTAATACAAATACAGCAATACATATAGGCAAGAACACAGACGGAAGCGGTATTTTAACATACTCATCCACAGATAATGAAAAGGGTCACTGGGCAACTATAGGTTATAAGTCATCTGGTTCTTCTCTAAAAATAAATAACTCTGGCTCCTTTGTTCCTTCTCATCTAACTATTGATAGGTTAGGAAATGTTGGTATTAATACCGACTCTCCTTATAGCTCAACTGTTCTTGGAAAAGACAAACTACACGTATATGGGGAAAACTCTTCAGTCATTATTGGAGATCCATTCGGCGGTAGTAATTCAGCATTGCGATTTGTTGGTTCTAGATCAACAAATAATACAGCTTACATACAAACCGGAACTAGTGCTGCTGATACAAATGCTAAGCTTGATATAACCAGATTTGATACCGATGGAACTAATTTCCACAAAATGCAAGTCTATGCCGACTCTTCAAAGTTCCATGGGTCTGGAGTGTTTAATCAGGTAAGTATTCACGGTAATATATTGCTTAATGACAAATGGATAAGTAATGACGGCGGAGATGAAGGTATTAGAATCACTGACGCCGGTAAGGTCGGTATCAATGTAGCCTCTCCCACTCACGAACTTCAGTTAAGTAGCAATTCTGCTGGAAAGCCTGTTAGTTCGGTATGGAGTGTAGTATCTGACTCTCGTGTTAAAAGAAGCGTAACAGAAGTTACCGGAGGGCTTGATAAGATATCTAGCTTAAGACCTGTTAAGTTTAAATATACGGGAGATTTCTGTCATTGTCATACTGGCGTAGACCCTGATGAATATTATTATAACTTTATTGCTCAGGAAGTTGCTGTTCAATTTCCCGAAGCGGTTAAAGATAGCGGGACAGACCTAAAAAATCATGATACAGATGAAGTTTTGGTAACAAATGTAAAACAATTAGACGCTCATATGATTAATGTTTACTTAGTTTCCGCAATCAAAGAACTTAAAAACGAACTCGATGCGGCTAAAGCAAGAATAACCCAATTAGAATCTTAATAAGGAGATAAACATGGCTGATGTAGCTGATCATGTACAGACAAATGTTAGCGCCATTAAAAATGGTAGTATTGTAGTTGGCTCACCCAAAGCCGCTGGAACAGCAGCTTTTGGTTCCAACTTCACTATTGACGCAACTCAAAATGACGCCGGTACTATCGGAGGCATTGAAGGGCAGCTTACTAACAGATTTGATGACAATAATTATTATACTTCATAAGGAATAAACAATGGCGGCAGTACCTAATTTTTTAACAGGTAGAAAGAGTAGCATTGGAACCACTGCGGTTCAGATGACTACAGAATCTACTAAAGCAGACAGAGGTATTCAGATAACAGCTAGTGCGGGAAACTCCGCAACTATTTATGTTGGATTGAATGACGTTACCGCTGATTCTGCGGACGCTACTGACGGTTTTCCGTTAGCAGCCGGAGAGTCTATATTAGTTCCTATTAGAGATGCAAAATTAATATATGTAATTGCATCGTCAGGAACTAACAGTAAAGTATTTTTCATGCTTGTATAGGGAGTTAACAATGGAACTCATCTTAAAAATAGATGATGTATCTGGTGATAAGTCCTATAAAGATGGAGATATAGTACAGGCATTTTCTAACGACAAGATACTTATGTGTCATGCCGAAATGAAGTGTCATGTAAATAACTTTCCGCTTGATGACGTTACCGGTCTTCGTCCTAATGATGGACTTCTAATGAAGTTCATAGAAAAAACTAGCAAGTTTAAATTTGTTAGGGTTAGTCATACAGAAGTCAAGAAAATTAATCTTGACACTCTAGCAGAGACCACTATTGGATCTTCTCCCAATGGTGACGGGGAATCTATGGATTTACATTTGTTCCTAAAAGATAGATTCAAAAATTCTAGGCATTTAACATTTGGTCAAAGCGATGCTGAAATCTGGTATGCGGGACGAAGAACCTTTGACATAAATGCCATATGGAATGATATAGAAACCCATACAAGTTATTTGAAAGATGACCATTTTTCTTGGCCTTTAACTGATCTAGAAAAAAGACATTTTTATCCTATGAACTGTAGAGGTAATGGTGGAGGAGTAATTCAAGAACTCTCTAGTGGTAGTGTTAACGAACGCCATGAAAATGCTGTAGATGGAAGCGACTTTGTTGTAGCTAAAAGAAAATGGCAGGTTCCTTATTGGGATCTTTCAGGGGTAAATGTTGATGACATTCGCAATAAAGACAAAATTGCAGATGGTAGGGTTGATATGGGGGATAGGCCTTTTGTAGATAATATTAACGTAGACAAAATTGCAGCGGGGATAATAACACTATAATGGCAACTGTTACAAAAAGTATAGGTACTTCTTCTCGTGACTATAGCACAATTGCTGCATGGGAAGCGGATTTAGATAGCAGCAGTATATATAGCAGCGGTGACGACGCAGTTGGGGAACTATATGCTGACACTGAATTTAACGAAGATCTAGACATAGATGGCGGTGGTACTATTGAACTAGATAGCATCACTCTTACTTCTTCAAGCGCAATAGGAAATAGACACAATGGCAATAAAGGAACTGGCGCTGTAGTACGTAGAAGTTCTGGTACTAAGGATCTTATTTTATATGCTGGTAATGCTACGGTTGATACCATGACATTTTCTTGGATAGAATTTGATGGAGATGATGACACTACAAGTAATGGTAGTGACAAATCTATGGTTAAATCTTCGGGGGCTACAGAACTTTATATTCAGAACAATATTTTTCATAGTTGGGGGTCCGGACAAGACTCTGCAAATAACTATACTTTCAAACTCGAAGGCACAAAAAATATATTTACCAACAACTTTGTTTTTAACATGAATGGTGGCAGTGGCCACACATGGCATGTATTTTGTGGAAATGCTAGCACAGCAAGAGAGCAGTTAGTTCTAAACAATACGTTCTTTGATATAGACAAAGAAAGCGTTTCAGCAAATTCGTATATGTTTAGCTATATGGATACCCATGCTAGTTCTCGTATAAGAAATAATATAATTCTAGATGATAATCTGGGAGCAATTGCAGGAGACGGAACCAAAGACTCGTCATCGGTTTTGGATTATTTGGGATATGACGCTTCTAGTGTCACCGGTTTTTCAAACGTGGTAGAAGATACCGCTGATAATGCTTTCTCCAGTAGTATAAAAAGTGATCCAAACTTGCACCTTAAAGCCGTTAGCACGCTAATAGATGAGGGTGTTGACTTGGGAACAAGCCCCACAAACGTTGCTATTGATATAGACGGAAGAGACAGAGATTTTAAGGGGGATACTTGGGACTTAGGAGCCGATGAATATTCACCAGCTTCTATAACCGGCAAAAAAGATGGACTACAAAAACAGAACTTTGGCTCCAGAATAGCTTTTGGACTAACCGACCCATCAGATAATATAATATAGGTAAAATATGGCTCTTAATATACCGGCTAGCGCGTTTAACAAACTAAACGAAGCTATATTGTTATTTAATAGAACCTGTACGTTGGTTTATCCAGAAAAAAAAGACAGGTGCGGCAACTGTATAACTAATACAATAGGCGGAAGGTCTGTTAATACATATAGATCTGGTGGGCCAACATCTTTCAATAGAGGGACTCTATGCCCTTTGTGTGGAGGCAAGGGTTTTAAGCTTGTAGAGACAACAAAGAGCGTAGAACTTAGAGTGTATCACAATAGAAAAGATTTTCTTAGCGTGGGCTTCAACGTGGACATTCCCAGCAATGTTATACAAACTGTAGGTTTAATGTCTGATTATGACGACCTGACTAAAGCCAAGGAATTAATAATAGATGTAGGAGCCTACAATAAAGGAAGATATAGAAGACTATCAGAGCCTTACTCTCAAGGCTTTAAGCAAAACCCAACTCAATACGTAGTTATTTATTGGGAGAGAGTATAACAAATGTCTATTATACTTAAACAGTCTGATTCTTTTATAAATAAAGAAATTTTAACGAGACTGGCCAAAGAGGCAAATGGTGTTTTTTCTAAGGTTGCGCAAAAGGCTCCATTACTTATAAAAGGTCAGGTAGAAAGTGCCATATTAGACTGTCCTGAAATCAACAGTCTCCAAGGAGGCTCATTGCTAGGGGAATTAGGATTGCCAAAAGATGTGGCGTCCTCTGCTCCTCAAACTATAGCTAGAACAGTTTCCTCAAATGTGTTTTTTGAAAACAGAACTGTTAGAGTATCTGGCAATAAACTAACTGGAGGTTTACGGTTGGGAATAATGCCGGAGACTAGCTGGCCTGCTATATTTGGAATACCAGAAGCTAGCTTTAATTATTATTCTCAAAAATATAAAAAATCTGTAAAATTGGAATGGCTTTATTGGTTATTGTTCATGGGAGACAACGTTATAGTTCAAGACTTTGAATTTGATATGAATGGAATGGGAAGAAGCGGTAGGGGGACTATGTCGAGTTCTCCCGGAGCTGTATGGAAGATAGATTCACAATTCTCCGGAAACCAAGATGATAACTTTATAACTAGAGCATTAGAAAATCCAGTAACAGTAAATAACATGCTAAAGATCTTGTCGAGTAGTACGGAAAAACACTGGGGAGGAATGTAATGGCGAAAGACTACTTAAACCTAAATAAAATAGCTAATGTAGGTGACAGTACTGTAACCTCTTTAATCAAAGATAATACTATAGAATTTTTTAACTGGGCTATTATCAATAACGGCGGCTTTTTTAATGTAAATATACCAACATCGGGACACTACGGCGGAGACAAACATAAGCTTCGTTTAGTAGACGATCCCAGATATACTTCTGGTCAAGTATGGGAGGGGTTTAGGTCTAATTGGGTATGGGCTAGTGGTCTTGAGTGTGACACGCAGCCTCTTGTTACTAATAACTGGAAAAACCCGGGAATTTCAGGGGTTTTTGTTGATGGCTCTTTTTATACTTCTGGTGATGCTACTTATGGTCATCATATAGATTATCCTCGTGGAAGGGTTGTTTTTGACTCTGCCGTAAGCACCACAAAGACAGTAACCGCAGAATTCAGTTATAACTGGGTAAATATTGTACCTGCTGATAAAGAGTTTTTTAGGGAAATACAGTATAGATCACAAAGGGCGGATGGTGATTTTAACTATACGGGGTCTGGCGATTATTCTCAACTCGCTGATAATAGACTGCAATTACCGGCTATAGCGGTAGACACAACTAACAGAAGGAGTTTAGAACCTTATGCTTTAGGAGCATTAACACATTTTATTGGTACTGATATTGTATTTCATGTGTTGTCGGAGGATTCTTATACTAGAGATAAACTTGTTGATATGGTTTCTTTACAAGATGAAAAAACTATATACATGTTTGATAGTGATAGAATAGGAAGAAAAGACGCGTTTCCATTAGACCATAGAGGTCAAGTAAGACCAAGCGGTCTTAGATATCCAGACATGATTAAACCTAGTGGTCATGGTGGAGAATCCCTAGAAAATAAGGGATATAGATGGGAATACTCAGGAGGAACTATGACATTTAAAAATGCCAGAATTCAAGAAGGAAGTGAAATAAGCCCTAATCTATATCACGGTGTAGTAAGGCTAACGGCGGAGATAATTAAGTAAGAAAACCACCTCATTTGGTGTATAATAAACTGGTAGCAAACAAAACTCACAATTTAGGAGAGTATTTATAATGGCAGCGACAAGAGTCTATTGGGCTATTGAAGCCTTAGGCGTTAACAGCAATGGTGGAGATAACACCATTGGTAGCGCCGATTTCGTTTCTGGCGTTCAAAGCGTCGGTATTACAACCACATTTAATCTAGAACAAGTATTTCAACTTGGTCAACTTTCACTCTATCAAGATGTTGAAGAAGTACCCGATATTGAAGTTACAGTCGAAAGAGTTATGGATGGTCAAAACCTTCTTTATACTCGTACTTTTGGTGAAGGTACTATTTCCGCAAACCAAAACAATCGAACTGGTATTTACTTCAACGTGTATGCTGATACTAATGATGAAGTTGGTGATGGAAACCCAGATGCAGGCGTTTTCTGTTCTGGTATGTATCTATCCTCAGCATCGTTCTCGTTCCCAACCGATGGAAACTTGAGCGAATCTATTACTTTGGTTGGTAATCACGCCGTATGGAGTGCTGACCCCGGTCAAATTAATGGAGCGCCTTCTACTCCACAAAGTGGATCAGTTAAGCGTAGACAGAACGTTACTAATATCTCAACTATCCAAAGTAATTTGGCTAGTGATATTGGTGCTAGTGCTAAGATTACTAACCTAACCGTTAGTGTTGACTTTGGTCGTGAACAGATCAATATCCTTGGTCAGAAACTTCCTTATGCTCGATACGTTACGTATCCTGTTGAAGTTTCGTGTGAAGTCGAAGTTCTCGCGACAGGTAGTGCAAATGTTACTGCTTATCCAGAACAAGACAACGTGGCAGCAAGAACTATTAGTATTTCCGCTGGTGGTCATACATTCAATCTTGGAGCCGCAAATAAGCTTACGACCTATACATGGGGTGGTGGTTCGACCGGCGGTGAAAACGCTACGATTACCTACTCATATCGTAACTTTAACGACTTGACGGTGACTAGCTAAACGACTTAACAGTCAATAGCTGACGAATGGGATAACATTGGGGGGAGGGTTTTCCGCCCTTCCCCCTTTTTTGTTAGTATGATTTTGCTGCAATAGCCATGAGTATTGCGTATAGTAGGATAGATCAATTAGCAAGTGGACATACTGACTTTTTAGGACAGGTATGGAACAGCATGAAAAAGAGCTTTTATTAGCTAGAATAAAGTGTGGTTACTATATATATAGAAAAAAAGATTTAACTCTATACATATATCCGACAACAAAACACCAAGACTATGAGTCTCAATTTATTTTTTCGGAGGCTTACAAAGAAGCCCTTAGTGAAGGGAGCATGGTAGAAGAAGAATTACTTGAAATGCTCCAAGATCAAGACTTATGGAACAAAACAAAAGAAGAAAGATTAGAAGAACTAAGTAAAGAAGACGATAAATATAAGAAAGAAGTTTTTGAATCTTTTTTTAATGCTGAAGAAAGAGAAGAAGCTAGAAGAGAATTAAACAGGGCTAGACAAGAAACATTATCCCTGCTTAATGATAGACATTCTTATGATCATTTGACATGTAATGGAATTGCTACTTTTGCAAAATCCATATGGGTTATAGAGAACACAACCAAACTACCAAATGGTGACCCATACGAATGGGAAGAGATAAAACCTGATAGACTGTTAACAGAAATCAGAAAAGATGGGATACATGAAAATCAATATAGAGAATTAGCTAGAACCACACCTTGGAGAAATTTTTGGAACTGTAGAAAAAGTTGTAGCGGAGTTTTTGATGTTCCCGCAATGGATTTAAACACAGAACAAATTTCCCTTGTAAGCTTCTCTCTAATGTATGACAACATATATCAGTCCACTGAATGTCCTACAGACGAAATAGTAGAAGACAATGACGCAATTGACGGATGGTTAATATTACAAAGAGAAAAACAAAGTAAGTCACAAAAAGAAAAACTACTTGAAAAACTACACTCAAAACATGAAAAATCAAAGGACATTTTTGTAAAAGCAGATGACGCAGACCACGCGAGAAGAATTAACAGTTTAAATGGCAACTATGCACAACATGTTAAGAGCAGTAGGGTCAAGCAGATAAAAGAAACAGACGGAGAATTGGATCATTATAAATTTAATGACATCCAGAAAGATATAAAAGACCAAATAATGGAAGCAGGGATATAAAATGGAAGACCAGTATAATGACTTGGTAAGAAAGTCGAATAAATTTAAAACAACAAAAGAAGAAAGATACAAAGAAGTTTCAAAAGATAGACTTCTTAAAATATCCCAAAAAAAAATACAAACAACTATGATTGGCGCATTGTCAACCATAGAAAAGAATTTTGGGTTTTTGTGGGGGTATGAAAGTTCTGATGAACTGACTCCAGAACAAGAACACATGAAAGAACTTTTTGAAGAGGTTAGAGCTGATATCCTAGATAGAGGCAATAACCAAATAAGAAATTTGGAAGCGGAATTTACTAATTATGACATTAATTGGCTCAGATATAGAATTACTATACCTGTGAGACCAATCAAGACGGAAACTGAATCTAATCAAGGAGAAGAAGATGGCCAAGAACAGGACGAAAATTGAATCTGAGGACAGTAAAGGCAATGCAAAAGTACTATACCTTATTGATCCAGATGCAAAAATTAACAAGCAAGCGCAGCTTGCTTACAACAGAGCTTTTAGAGATGCGCTTCAGTCAGGAGCCATTTTAAGACAAAAGCTTGACGACGTTTTGCGTGACCAAGAAATTTGGGACGACAAAAAAGAAGAGCGATACAACAGTATCTTGAAAACCCTTCAAGATAATGAGAAGTCTATTAAGGCTGGTGGTATTAAACTTTCTGACGCTAAAGACTTGGCTGATGAAATGTCTACTAGTAGAAATGAGTTCAGATCATTGATCTCAGAACGAACTTCTATGGATAGTAATACCGCAGAAGGTCAAGCAGATAATGCTAAATTTAACTTTTTAGTTTATGCTTGCACAAAAGATATCAAAAATCAAACTATCTTTTCTGATGTAGAAGACTATGAAAATAATTCTATTGAACCTTTTGCTTTAGAAGCTGCTCGACAACTTGCTGAAAAGCTATATGGCTTAGATGCTAATTATGAAACTACTTTGCCGGAAAACGAATTCCTTAAAGATTATGGGTTCGTTAATGACGATTTGCAAAGAGTCGATGAAGATGGAAGATTAATTTCTGCTGATGGCGAGCATATCGACGAAACTGGTCGGCTTATCGAATGGCAAGAAGATGGAACTTCTATTTATGTTGACGGTAAGGGAACAAAGCTTACTGAAGATGGAGAATATGATATTCCTTTCTCTCCATTTTTAGATGACTCTGGTGACCCAATAGAAACCCCCGAAAAAGAAGAAGAAGCTACCACTGAAGAAGAAGAAGCTACCGCCGAAGATGAAGAAGGTGAAGAAGCCGATGAAGAAGTCGCTGAAAAGGTTACCGCTCCTAAAAAAAGAGGAAGACCTAAGAAGCAAAAGGTTGAAGACAGCACCGAATAGTAAATAATGGAAAGTAGACGCGTCGATTACCACTAACTGTGTATCGGTGCGTCTATTTTTTTTGAAAGACCAAAAATGGCAAAACCATTCGTATTAACAGCTCAGATAAATTTGCAAGCTCCCAATGCTGCCAAAACCATTGCAAATATCCGAAAACAGCTTAGTAATGTTAACGCTAAGGTAAATATTAGCGTTCCTAAAGGCTCTGAAAAGCAGCTTAAGGCCATTAACAAAAATATTCAAAATATTGGTAATAATGCTGCGCGGGCTGGTCAACAAATGGGTAAGTTTACCGGCGGTCTTAGAGGCGCGTTGACTTACCTAGTCAAGTACGATCTAGCTCGTACTATTATCAACGGTGTTGTTGATACGATTAGAGATGGTACACAGGCGGCCATTTCATTCGAAAAAGAAATGATTAAAGTCGGTCAAGTTACCGGTAGATCCTTAGGATCATTACAAGGCCTCCAAAACGAGATAGGTCGTCTTTCTAAAAATTTAGGTGTATCTTCTTCATCATTGGTAAAGACTAGTAGAATTTTAGCTCAGACTGGTATCACTGCTAAAGATGTTAAAATATCTCTCGATGCCTTAGCCAAAAGTACTTTAGCCGCAACCTTTGATGACATTACTTCTACTACAGAAACTGCTATTGCTGCCATGCGACAGTTTGGTTTTAGCGC
>TARA_R110002020_G_scaffold22372_29_pt1 | contig 14124 bp, 14 predicted proteins | sample TARA_R110002020 | Tara Oceans TARA_R110002020 (sample SAMEA4396489) | marine metagenome | biome: Westerlies Biome; feature: [MES] marine water layer (ENVO:01000295) within the mesopelagic zone...; material: water (ENVO:00002006), including particulate matter (ENVO:01000060) such... | reverse complement strand
CCGCCCGCGTCGCGTAGGGCAGGTTCGTCGGCGGGTCGATGTATTCGGCCCCACCATGCAGGCGCCGCAACAGGGAGTCGCTGCACAGGCCGTTGATATCGCGCCGGATCGTGTGCGCAGAGACTCCCAGCGAAATCGCCAGCGCATCGACGGCCACTCGACCATCGCGCCGGGCGATATCCAGAATCTGCGCTTTCCTGTCTGTCATGCTCGAATCGCCTTTCGTTGCGCTCAAATGAGCACGGCGACTTGACGTTCGAGCGACGTTAGCGTGACGGTTTCATAACAATGAGCATCCGGACACGTCCGTTCCGGGCCACGCCTCAGCGCAGGACCGGGACGGCATCCGGGGCGGACTGGGCATTGGCGACCGCCATGCGCAGCGATTGGGCAATGCGTTCGGCCCGTTCAATGACAAGCTCTGCACCCGCCGGGGAACAGACCTCGTGCGCGGTTTCGCGGAACAGCGTCAGCCATCGGTCGAAATGGGCCTCTCCGATTGGCAGAGGCATGTGCTTGGGCACAGGGCGCCCGTGATAGCGGCCTGTCATCAGCGCGACCGAGGACCAGAAGGCGACCATGCGGTCCAGATGCGGGTCCCAGTCGTCGATGCGGTCGGCAAAGATCGGACCCAGCATCGGGTCGCGGCGGACCTTGTCGTAGAAGCCGTGCACAAGTTCACGCAGCACGTCTTCGTCAAGGCCGGTTTCGGCCGTGATCGCGGCGGTCACCTCTGGGCGGGCGGAGTCGGTCATGGCGGACCTCGGGGGGCGTTCACTTGTGATATGGCTTACGACTGCAGTTCCCGACGGTCCACCCTTGTCGTCATTGAAACGCCTTCCCATCGCGTGACGAAAACGCGTGGCCGGCAAGGAAACATGGCCCGACACCTTGTCGGAACGCCGGACAGATGACATCTCGGAAACGCAGACCTTCGACATGATATCCGCAACACGGACTGAAAGGCCAAGCCCATGACCAGCGACAGCACCGATCCCACCGGCCCCCGCCGCATGATCGCCGTCAGCAGCGGCAAGGGCGGTGTCGGGAAATCGACCGTGACCGTGAACCTTGCGGTGGCGCTGGCCCGGTCCGGGCTGAAGGTGGGCATCGTCGATGCCGACATTTACGGGCCGTCCGTCCCCGGCATGCTGGGCATTCCCGGCAACGCCCCGCCCGCGATGGGCCCCGACAAGCGCGTGGTCCCGCCCGAGGCGCACGGGGTCAAGGTGATCTCGATGGCGATGCTGACGGATGACGACCAGCCGTCGATCCTGCGCGGCCCGATGGTCACCAAGTACCTGCGCATGTTCGTCAGCCAGGTCGCATGGGGCGAACTTGACGTCCTGCTGCTGGACCTGCCGCCGGGCACGGGGGATATCCAGCTGACGCTGGCGCAATCCTTCCCGCTGACGGGCGCCATCGTCGTCAGCACTCCGCAGGACGTGAGCCTGAAGATCGCCCGCCGCGGGGTGCGGATGATGGAGCAGGTCGAGGTGCCGATCCTTGGCGTGGTCGAGAACATGAGCGGCTTCACCTGCCCGTCCTGCGGCGAGGTCACCCACATCTTCCACCAGGGCGGCGGAGAGTCGATCGCTGGCGATCTGGGCGTGCCGTTCCTTGGCCGCGTGCCTCTGGACCCGGCCGTGGTGGACAGCGGCGATGATGGCGTGCCGCTGGTCGTGTCGCATCCCGACAGCCCCGCCGCGCAGGCCTACCTGGCCATCGCGCAGGTGATGGCCGACGGGCAGGCCGGCAGTGGCGGTATCGCCCTTCCCTTCGACTGGACCATCGAAACCGGCAAGGGCCAGCCCGCGCCGGTCCCGGCGTCGGGCGATGCCGACATGCCCTGCGCGCTGGATCTGGACGCGGCCGGGCTTTCGATCCTGTGGGGCGATGGCACCCGGCACGTGATCCCTTCGCGCGATCTGCGGATCGCCTGCCAGTGCGCCGCCTGCCGGGACGAGATGTCGGGCGCGCGGCTTCTTGATCCTGCCGCCGTTCCGCTGGCCATCGCGCCGACGCGGATCTGGTCCATCGGCAACTACGGCATCGGTGTGGCCTTCAGCGACGGGCATTCCAGCGGGATCTACACGTTCAAGGCCCTGCGCGGGATGGAGGGGGCCGAAACCGAAGATGTCTGACACCGGCACCCGCCTGCGGATCCGCGCGCAACCCTCGCCGCGCGATCCCGATACGCTGCGCTTCCTGCTAGACGCGCCGGTGCAGGCGCATGCCGCCGCAGTGTTTGACCGGGATGGTGACGCCGATGCCCCGCTGGCGCGCGCGCTTCTGGCCATCGCCGCCGTGCAGCGGGTTGAGGTCGAGGGCGAAAGCATCCATGTCCGCAAGGCGGCGGATGCAAGGTGGGAGGATCTGAAAGCCCCCATAGCGGCCGCGATCCGCGAGGTCATGACCGGGTCGGAGCCGCCTTTGGGCGAACAGAAGATCGAAGACGGCGATGCGCGGATGCTGGCGGCGGTGCGCGATCTGCTCGACACCCGGATCAACCCGTCCATCTCCAGCCATGGCGGACACATAACGGCGGAACGGGTCAAGGACGGCACGGTCTACCTGCACATGTCCGGCGGCTGCCAGGGCTGCGCCGCGTCGCAACTGACGCTGCGCGGCGGCGTCGAGCGGGTGCTCCGGGGCGCCCTGCCCGATCTTCAGGGCATCGTCGACGTGACGGACCACGATTCCGGGGCGGCCCCGTTCCATGCGAAACTGCCCGCACGGCAGACTGCCGCGATCTCTCCCGTCGCGGAACCGGACACGCCCTTGGCGCCGCGCCTTCGCAGTTACCTGGAATCGCTTCCGTCCGACGATTCCGTGGTCGGCTACGGCACGCTGACCCGCGACATGGGGTTCACGGAGCCCGGCTCCATCCGCCTCGTGACCGACGCTCTGGAAGAAACGATGCACGAAGACGCCGCCGCCGGACGGCCCTTCATCGCCGCCCGCGCCGTCAGCCGTGCGGGCAACGGATTGCCGGGAAAGGGCTTCTTCGACCTTGCCTGCCACCTTTCGCGCGGACCCACGCCGGGCGAATCCGACCGCGAATTCCACGCCCGAGAAATCGTCCGGCTGTCGAGCCCGGCGAAGGGTGCGGCTTCCTGACGGGGACGTCCCCAAGGCAAGGCGCCAACACCGCAGATCGCCACTGGCCGTAGAACCCGGGGTTCCTGTTACTCGGCGTCAGAAAAGACCGGGTTCGGTCCGCGGCGCAGCCATTCGTGCACGAAATCCAGCTTCTTGCGCGAGATGTCGGACAGAACGAACGGATACAGATCCTGCAGGCCCATCGACCGGTTCACCTGGTTGATGCCCACGGCGATCCCGGCCGCGATGCCGATCATCTCCTGCGTGTCGGATTCGTAGTACGGGTTCCATTCCTGCGCCGGGACATCCGGCGACTGAAGGCCGGCGGCAAGGAAGCTGTCGGTCAGATCGACGAGATGCAGAAGGTGCGCCGTGGTTTCGGCCCAGTCCTCGTGCGGGTGGGCCGAGGCGTAGGAGGTCAGGAACCTCTCCTGCCAGTCCTCGGGCGCACCGTCGCCATAGTGCTTTTCCAGCGCCTTGCCGTAATCCGCGCGTTCGTCGCCAAAGAGCTTCCGGAACGCCTTGATGAACTTGGGCTCGATGCTGAGCCGCCACCACAACATGTGCGCGATCTCGTGGCGCATGTGGCCGATCATCGTCCGGTAGCGTTCCGACAGCGCCTCGCGCCGTTCGGCACGGACCACGGGGTCCGATTCCTCGATGCTGATGGTGACCACGCCTTCGGCATGGCCCATGACCACCGGCTTTTCGCCTTCGGCCAGCATGTGGAAGATCGGGTCGGGCCCGGTATCGATGGGGCTGAACCACTCCCACGTCCTGAGGTTGGCGAGCACCCAGCGCTTCGATGTCTCGGCCTGTGCCCAGTTGGCGACAGCGTCCGGCATCGACGGGTCCGGCGACATGGCCGTCATCGCACAGGATTTACACATCGCGCCCTCTTCGGGCGCGGTCCAGTTGCACCCGATCAGGGCGCGGTTGGCACAGAAGACAGCATCGGTGACAAAGGCGCGCGACCCGGGATCGTAGGCGACGTCGACGCCTTCGGGAGAGGTCATGTTGTCAAAGAAGAGGCTGCCGGTGCCGGCGGGGTTTGGGAACATTTGCATATCGCCCCCACACTACCGCGGCCGCGAGCGGCAGTCGAGCGGGGGTTGATGCAGACTCGGATCGCGACGCGCGGAAAGCAGCCGGTGAAGATGCCGAAACGCATGCCCGATGACACGGAGACCACGGGGCGTGTGATCCATGCTTCAGGTTATGGCGAGGTCGTCGTGGCGCCCTGTGCCTGGATCGGCCGGATCCGGTTCCGTTCCCTCGTTGACTCGCCGCGCTCCGCGCTTATGGCAATCGAAGCTCAGCGGGGCACCCGACAGGTCCGGGCTCTTCAGGGTCGGCGCGCCGTGGTCGTTCGCGGCCACGCCGATAGGGGTGGTGTTGCCGGCACAGGAGTCCAGCCGGTCGCCGCCCGCGGCAACTCGATACACGAGATGCCCGGCCGGTATCTTCCACCACGCCGTCGAAGAGCTTTCCTGCGACCAGATCGCCGACATCGAGGGCATTCCGGTGGGCACCGTCAAGACCCGCACCCATCACGCGAAGAAGGCCCTGCTGGACCATCTGGGCGCGCGCACCCGTCAGGAAAAACAGCTTTCTTTGACAGCCCGCATGGCTTCGCCCATTACTTCCCCCGAAGGTTTTTGGGGAGACAGACGTGAAAAACATTTTTGGTTCCATTGGCCGTCAGGTGTCGCTGCCGACACTGGCCGCGCTGGCATTTGCCCTTGGCGCACAGGTTGCAGCAGCGGATCTGGCTGCGGATGTGCAGTCCGACCTTGAAACCTACCTGGAAGAGCGCACCGAGATCGAAGGCAATTCCGGCGCATCGATCTTCGTCAGCCTTGGCCATGAGGGGCCCGAATTCTCGGTCTTCGCCGGCACGACGGAAATCAGTGGCGAGACCCCGGTGACGGACTCGTCGCTGTTCCAGATCGGCAGCAACACCAAGGGCTTTACGGGCGCGCTGATCCTTGCGCTGGAAGCCCAGGGCAAGCTTTCCATCGACGACACCATCGGCGACTGGTTGCCGCAGTATCCCGCGTGGAAGGACGTGACCATCGCCCAGCTGCTGCACATGATCAGCGGCATTCCGACCTATTCGGAAACCGTCCCGATGAACGATGCTTTCGTCAACACGCCCGACCGCGATTTCACCTTCGACGAACTCGTCGCCATGGCCTATCCCAGCGCCACGGTCGATCTGCCGCCCAACAGTGGATACTTCTATTCCAACACCAACTACATCCTTGCCGGCATGATCGCCGAAAAGGCATCCGGCATGTCCTACAAGGACGCCGTCGAAACGCTGCTGTTCGAACCGGCCGGGCTGACCGACACGTATTATTCCGACACCGCCTATACCGGCGAGGTGCTGGAACGGATGACGAGCGGCTATTTCAACAACCCGGCCTGCACGCTCTACGATCCCGATTGCGAGGTAAGCCAGCTTGCGCCGATCATCGGCCGGGACATCAAGGCCGACAGCGTCAGCTGGGCCGGACCTGCCGGCGCCATCGTGGGAAGCCCGCAGGAACTGGCCACCTGGATCCGCGCCCTGTTCGACGGGAAGGTCCTGCCCGAGGCGCAGATGAAGGAATTCCTGCGCCCGGTGTCGATGAAGACGGGGGAATACATCGACGACGTCACCGAAGACGATCCCAGCGCCTTCACGCTGGGCATCGTCCGGACCACTGGCCAGGGGATCGAGCCGTCGTACTTCTACCTTGGCATGACGCTGGGGTTCCGGATGGTGTTCTTCTATTCGCCCGAACATGACGTGCTGGTGGCGGGCGCCACAAACAGCCAGCCACCCGACGGCGAGGAGCAATTCACGCCGTTGGTGGTCAGCGTATACCAACGCGCGATAGAAGAAGCCGGCAAATAGGCTTGCCCGCGCGGCCGGGGGAGCGTTTCACGCCTTTCCGGCCGCAATGGCTTGGCCCGCGGCCACGGCCGATGACCACGCCCACTGGAAATTGTATCCGCCCAGCCAGCCGGTGACATCCACCGCCTCACCAATGGCATAGAGCCCCGGCACCTTCGCCGCTTCCATCGTTCGCGACGACAGATCACGTGTCGAAATTCCCCCGGCCGTGACCTCGGCCTTGGCATAGCCTTCGGTGCCCGTGGGGTGAAAGACCAGCCCGGTCAGGATCAACGCGGCGCGATCCAGTTCGGCGTCGGGCGTGTTGCCCAGTTCGCGCTTGAACCCGATGCGGGCGGCCAGCACATCGGCCAGCCGGGTCGGCAGCATCTCTGTCAGCGCAGCTTTCAGATGCGAACGTGGCATCCGGCGCCGGGCGTCGCGCAGCGCCGCGCCTGCATCCGGCACAAGGTTCAGCGACACCGGATCGCCAGGCGACCAGTAGGACGATACCTGGAGTATCGCAGGGCCGGACAGGCCACGATGGGTGAAAAGCGCTGCCTCGCGGAAAGATGCCGCACCGGTCTGCGCCGTGACGGGGCAGGAGACGCCGGCAATGTCGCGGAAGGCCTGATCGTCGGGGCCCAGCGTCATCGGCACGAGCGCGGGGCGCGGGGTGACAACGTCCAGCCCGAACTGACGGGCGATGTCGTAGGCCACGCCGGTCGCGCCCATCTTGGGGATCGACGGGCCGCCGGTGGCGATGACAAGGTTCGGAGCCGATGCGCCTGCAACATGGTAGCGCCCGTCGCGGTGGGCGATCTCGCCCAGTTCTGTCGAAAGCCGTACCTCGACCCCGCCCCTTGCGCATTCGTCCAGCAGCATTGCCACGATCTGCCGGGCCGAGCCGTCGCAGAACAGCTGCCCAAGGGTCTTTTCGTGCCAGGCGATGCCGTGGCGATCCACCATGGCGATGAAATCCCACTGGGTGTAGCGGGACAGCGCGGACTTGGCGAAATGCGGGTTCTCGGACAGGTAGCAATCGGCGCCCGCGTCCATGTTGGTGAAATTGCACCGTCCGCCGCCGGAAATCAGGATCTTCTTGCCCGCCTTGGCCGCGTGATCCAGCACCAGAACCCGCGCGCCCGCCTGCCCAGCCGTGGCCGCCGCCATCAACCCGGCCCCGCCGGCCCCCAGAACGATCGCATCATAGTCCATGCACGCCTACTAAGCCGCCGCGCCGCCCGCGAAAAGGGGCGCAGTGGCTGCCGGTTCAAGCAGATCACGGTTGGGGGCCCGAACAGTGACGGGAATGCCGGCGCCGCGGGGGCGTCATACTTGGCCATCCGCATCCGCCATCCAGGCTTGAACGTGGGCCTTGGCGTTCCGGCAGGCATCGGACAGATCGTTGCCCTGCGCCAGATAGCAGGCAATCGCCGTGGACAGGGTACAGCCCGTTCCGCGTTTCGCAACGAGCAAGCGGGGGGCGGCAAAGACCTCGCCCCCCGGGAACAAATGGTCCTGCGCCATGTCGCCCGTGCTGTGACCGCCCTTGATCAGCACCGCCCGGCATCCCAGCGCCAGCAAGGCGTCGGCCTGTGCCGCGATGCCGGGAAAGCTGGCAGCGACGGGGAGCCCGGAAAGCTCCGCCGCCTCGGCCAGGTTGGGCGTCACGATATCGGCCAGGGTCAGCATGTCCCAGATGGATCCAGATCGCGACCGCCCCTCGTTGCCGGACAGGAGCCCGCCGCCGGAACTCGCCCGCAGCACCGGGTCCATCACGATGGGCACGCCCCGCCCGGCAAGGCTACCCGCCACGGCCCGGGCGATCTCCGGCGTGCCCAGCATGCCGATCTTCACGGCACGCGGCGGGCGGTCGGCGAAGGCGGCATCGATCTGGGCGGTGACGAGGTCGGGCGGCATGGCGTGGATGGCAGCGACCGCGGCATCGGTCTGGACGGTCACCGCCGTGACCGCGGGCTTGACGGCAAGACGCAGCGCGCGCGCCGTGGCAATGTCGCGGGTCATCCCCGCGCCGCCGCTACTGTCGGTCCCCGCGATGACAAGGATGGAGGTCATCCCGACGCCTTCGCGGCGATCAGGGCGAGGTCGGGAAAACCCCGCGTCGCCAGCAATTCGGCCCCGCGCCATGCGCGCAGCCCCGTGGTGCAGCACAGGACCGTCCGGCCATGGCTCGTCGGCAGGTCCGGCAGGGCCTCCGGTGTCAAGCGAATGGCCTGCGGGGCGGCAGGAACGGGTGCCTCGATGGCGTCGCGCAGGTCGATGACACGGTCGTCGGGCCGCAGCATCGTCGCCTCGACAAAGGGAATCGCGCGGGGCGGCTCGGCCTCGCCATGGAAGGTGAACCCGCCCAGGTGGAACCGCGCCAGATCGACCGTGATCATGCGACCAAGCGGCGACGGGTCCAGCCCAAGGATCCAGTGCAGCGCCAGTTGCGCCTGCAGCGCGCCGATCATACCGACGGCCGGGCCCATCACGCCCGACGTCGCGCAGGTGGCCCCAGATGCGGGAAGGTCGGGGAAAACGGCCCGCAGCGACGGCGCCCCGCCGCAGAACCCGCCGGCATAGCCTGTGCGCCCCAGCACACTGGCGGCGATCAGCGGCACACCCGCCGCCGCAAGGCAAGTGTCGGACAGGATGTAGGACACGGCATAGCTGTCGGCGGCGTCGATCACGATATCGGCTTCGGCCACGATGGAAGGGGCATTGGCCGGGCTCAGCGGCGCGACATGGGCCGAGACACCGACACCGGGGTTGATCGCCAGCACACGGTCCCGCGCCGCCTGCGCCTTGGGGCGCCCGATATCGGCCATCGTATAGAGCGGCTGTCGGTGGAGGTTGCTTTCCTCCACGTGGTCCGGATCGAACAGTGTGATCCGCCCCACCCCTGCCCCCGCGAGGTATTGCAGGACCGGACAACCCAGCCCCCCGGCGCCGATCACGGCGACATGGGCGCGAGCGATTTTAGCCTGACCCGTCTCCCCGATTTCCGGCAAGGCGATCTGGCGGTCATAGCGGGTCATGAAGCGCAGACCTTCAGCCATTCGCGGGTGCGGGCCTCGGGGTCTTCCGCCTTCAGGATGTCCGTCACCACCGCCGCACTGTCGGCCCCGGCGGCAAAGACGCCCGGAACGCGTTCCGGCGTCAGCCCACCGATGGCCACCAAGGGCGTGTCGCCTACCCGGTGCTTCCAGTCCGTCACGCGGTCCAGCCCCTGCGGATCCCACTTCATCTTCTTCAAGAGCGTCGGATAGACCGGCCCCAGTGCGATGTAGGCCGGATCGTGGGACAGGGCGCGGTCAAGCTCGGCATCGTCATGGGTCGACAGGCCCACGCGGATACCGGCCCGGCGCAGGGCGGTGAAATCGGCAGTGTCCATGTCCTCCTGTCCCAGATGAACGAAGGAACAGCCCAGGTCGAGCGCCGCTTCCCAGTAGTCGTTCACCACCAGCTGCGCACCGTAGACCGCGCAGAAGTCCCGCGCGCGGGCGATCTGGCGGCGGATCTCTGCCTCTGGCTGGTCCTTGATGCGCAGCTGCACCAGCTTCACGCCTACGGGGACCAGCAGTTCCAGTTCCCCCACGTGGCCGACGATCAGGTAGAAGCGTTCCATCAGGCCAGCTCCGCCAGTCCAAGGACGGGGGTCGACGGCGCCGCCAGATCCCGGCGGTCCATCGGGTCGGCGTTGAAGCCTTGCCGCCCAGCCTCGATGGCCATGGCCATTGCGCGCGCCATGCCCACCGGATCCCCGGCCTTGGCGACGGCGGTGTTGAGCAACACGGCATCCATCCCAAGCTCCATCGCTTGCGCCGCATCGGACGGGCGCCCGATCCCGGCATCGACGATCAGCGGCACGCCCGGGAAATGCGCCCGCATCGACCGCAGAGCATCCGGGTTCTGAAGGCCCCGCCCCGATCCGATGGGCGCGCCCCAGGGCATCAGGACTTCGCATCCGGCCTCCAGCAGCCGTTCGCCCACGACCAGATCGTCGGTCGTGTAGGGGAAGACCTTGAAGCCATCGGCGGACAGCACGCGCGCCGCTTCGACCAACCCGAAAACATCCGGTTGCAGCGTGTCGGCGTGGCCGATGACCTCCAGCTTGATCCAGTCGGTGCCGAAAACCTCGCGCGCCATGTGGGCTGTCGTCACCGCCTCCTTCACGGAATGGCAGCCGGCGGTGTTGGGCAGGACGCGCACGTTCAGGTCGCGCAGCGTGTCCCAGAAACCGGAGCCCGAGCCATCCGCTGCCTCGCGCCGGAGCGAGACGGTCACGATGCCCGCGCCGCTTTCGCGGATGGCATATTGCAGGATCGCGGGCGACGGGTACTGCGCCGTGCCCAGAAGCAGGCGCGACGGGATCTGTTGATCGTAAAGCTGCATCTCAACCTCCCTGCATGGGGGCGAGCACTTCAAGCCGGTCGCCGTCGGTCAGCCGCGTCGTGTCCCGCGCGGTGCGGGGGATGAAATCGCCGTTCAGCGCCGTGGCGATGGCCGGGCCGGTGAAGCCCAGTTCGGCCAGCGCGGCGTGCAGCGTGGGGGCCGAAACCTCATGCGGTTCGGCGTTGACGATGATCTTCATGGGAGTTCTCCGGAAACAGGTGCTGCGCAAGCCGGGTGGCCATGGCGGGGGCCAGAAGGAAACCGTGACGGTAGAGGCCGTTCAGATGCCATGTGCCGCCCACGTGGGTCAGGCGCGGCAGGTTGTCGGGAAAGGCAGGCCGCAGCCCGGCGCCGGTTTCGGTCACCGAGGCTTCGGCGAAGGCGGGATGCAGCGCGAAGGCGGCCGAAAAGAGTTCGTTCAGCGACCGCAACGTCGGCGGGCGGGCAGAGCTGCTTTCGACCATCGTGGCCCCGATCATGTAGAGCCCGTCGCCCCGCGGGACGAGGTAGACCGGGATGCGCGGGTGCAGCAGCCGGATCGTGCGGGTGATCGCGACGCCGGGGCAGTGCAGATAGGCCATCTCACCCCGTACCGGCCGCAGATCAGACTGCGGCGAGGCGATGCCGGTGCAGTCGATATCCACGTCATCCGACGCTTGGGTGCCAAGGCGGATTTCGCCGCCCAGACCTTCGATTGCCTGCGCCAGATCTGTCAGAGCCTGACGTGGGTTCAGGTGGGCCTCATCGCCGAAGAAAAGCCCCTGTTCGAAGCGCCCGGCCAGATCGGGTTCCAAACTACCGATCTCGGCCCCCGTCACCGCGCGATGCTGCGTGGTGCGGCGGGCAAAGCGCGACAGCTCGGCCCGGTCCCGGCGGGGGGCCAGAACCAGCGTGCCGCGGCGGGTGACTTGGGTGATCGCCTCCCACCAGTCCGCGGACATGGCGCCGAGGGTGATCACCTCCTCCTCGGCGCTTTCGCGTTCGCACCAGGGTGCCAGCATGCCGCCCGCATGGCGCGCGACGCCGCCGGGCGCGTCGGACCGTTCGTACAGAACCACCTTCGCGCCCCGGCGGGCCAGTTCGTACCCGCAGGCGAGCCCGGCAAGGCCCGCCCCGGCGATACGGAGGGGTTTCATTCCTCGGGTTCCGATGCCGGCATGTAAAGCGCGCCGCCCTCGCGGTACTTGGCGGCCATCGCCTCCATGCCTTCCTTCTGCGCCTCGGCCCGGATGTCGTGGCTGATCCGCATCGAGCAGAACTTGGGCCCGCACATCGAACAGAAATGCGCGACCTTGTGGGCCTCTTTCGGCAGGGTCTGGTCGTGGAAATCCCGAGCGGTGTCGGGATCGAGCGACAGGTTGAACTGGTCCTCCCAGCGGAATTCGAACCGCGCGCGGGACAGCGCATCGTCGCGCGCCTGCGCGCCCGGCAGACCCTTGGCCAGGTCGGCGGCATGGGCCGCGATCTTGTAGGTGATCACGCCGGTTTTCACGTCGTCGCGGTCGGGCAGGCCCAGATGCTCCTTGGGCGTCACGTAGCAGAGCATCGCGCAGCCGAACCAGCCGATCATCGCAGCCCCGATGCCGGACGTAATGTGATCGTATCCCGGCGCGATATCGGTGGTCAGGGGGCCAAGCGTGTAGAACGGCGCCTCATGGCAGCACTCCAGCTGCTTGTCCATGTTCTCCTTGATCTTGTGCATGGCGACGTGGCCGGGGCCTTCGATCATCACCTGGCAATCCTTGGCCCAGGCGACCTTGGTCAGCTCGCCCAGCGTTTCCAGCTCGGCGAACTGCGCTTCGTCATTGGCGTCGGCGATCGATCCGGGCCGCAGCCCGTCGCCCAGCGAGAAGCTGACATCGTAGGCGCGGCAGATATCGCAGATCTCGTCGAAATGGTCGTAGAGGAAGCTTTCGCGGTGATGATGCAGGCACCACTTGGCCATGATCGATCCGCCGCGGGAGACGATGCCTGTCACCCGGTCCACCGTCATCGGCACCATGTGCAGCCGCACGCCGGCGTGGATGGTAAAGTAATCCACCCCCTGTTCGGCCTGTTCGATCAGCGTGTCGCGGAAGACCTCCCACGTCAGGTCCTCGGCCACGCCGTTCACCTTTTCCAGCGCCTGGTAGATCGGGACGGTTCCGATGGGAACGGGGCTGTTCCTGAGGATCCATTCGCGGGTGTTGTGGATGTTTCGGCCCGTTGACAGGTCCATCACCGTGTCCGCACCCCAGCGGATCGACCAGACCATCTTGTCGACCTCCTCCTCCATGGAGGACGTCACGGCAGAGGTGCCCATGTTCGCGTTCACCTTCACAAGGAAGTTCCGCCCGATGATCATCGGTTCGGCTTCCGGGTGGTTGATATTGGCGGGGATGATGGCGCGCCCGGCAGCGATTTCATCGCGGACGAACTCGGGCGTCACCCGGTCGGGAATGTTGGCGCCCCAGTCGTTGCCATCGCGGGGGCCGGTCACCTCGCGCTGCTGGTTTTCGCGGATGGCGACATATTCCATTTCCGGCGTGACGATCCCCGCGCGGGCATAGGCCAGCTGCGTGACCGCCTGCCCGTTCTTCGCGCGCAAGGGGCGCGGGCGGACGGGGAATTCCGGCGTCAGCCTTTCGCCTTCGACGAACCCGTTATCGGCGGCCGTCACATCGCGCCCGTCATAGGCTTCGACATCGCCGCGCGCCAAGGTCCAGTCCCGTCGCAGCGGGTGCAGGCCTTCGCGGATGTCGGTCAGGATGTCGGGGTCGGTATAGGCCCCCGAGCTGTCGTAGACGGTGACGGGCGGTTCGCCCGCCGTGGGATGAACCGAGATCTCGCGCATCGGCACGCGCACGTCGGGGTGCAGCTGGCCTTCGACATAGATCTTGCGCGAGGCCGGCAGACCTCCGGTGGTGATCTTCGGATTGGGGACGTTCATGGCGGTGCTCCTCAAGCATACACTCAAAAAGACACCAGAAGAGTTTTGGCCGGGAAACCGCGGGTGCCGGGGCACCTTTCGGCGGCATGAAACGGGACTACGGACATGGTTGTCCCCCGGAACACGCCAAGCTTCCTACGCCAGTATCAACTGGGTCAGGTTCAAAGGGTCGCGTCACCGGGCTGTTGCCCTGTCTGCCTCTCAGTCCCCTAGGCGGGACTCCCCTGCGTAAGCGTGATGGTAGAAAACCGGCATCGCAGTTGCAAGGGGGGTCTTGAAGGCCCCCGCAGCAAAACGCCGGCCCGCTTGATGGCGGCCCGGCGTGATGGGTCTGGCCCGAAGGCGGCAAGTGCCGCCCCCGGGGTACTGTTGCTTACTGCTTCGGCGTGAACGAGCCCGCTTCCTGCCGCTGCGGATACTCCTCGAAGGTCGACATGAACTCGGCGACGATGCCGCCGATCGGGCCGAAGGCGTACATGTGGCGCACGAACCAGTCGTCATAGTACGAGGAATCGATCGGGGCCATTTCGAACGGATCCGCCCGCAGGTCGATCAGCAGCGGAGCCTTGAGCGTCGTCTGCCCATGGGTCCACGCGCCCATGCCTTCTTCTTCCTGAACGCTGAAATGCGCTTTCCAGCGGTTAATCCGCACGGCGCCCAGCGTCCCGTCGTCGACGAAGGCGAAGAACTTGTCACGCGGCCATTCGCCGGCATCTTCGGCACCGGTCAGGTTCGGCAGCATGTTGTAGCCGTCCAGATGCACGTTGAAGGACTTGTCGCCCGCCTGGTAGCCATCCAGCAGCTTCTGCTT
>TARA_R110002020_G_scaffold379784_1_pt1 | contig 14133 bp, 15 predicted proteins | sample TARA_R110002020 | Tara Oceans TARA_R110002020 (sample SAMEA4396489) | marine metagenome | biome: Westerlies Biome; feature: [MES] marine water layer (ENVO:01000295) within the mesopelagic zone...; material: water (ENVO:00002006), including particulate matter (ENVO:01000060) such... | reverse complement strand
ATTGGTGATGCAAATGTAGGAGGCTATTCCAATTATTCCAAACTACTATCAGGAAAAACTATATGTTTTTACTGTGTGTGTTGTTTTTGTATTCAAAATCAGAGACTTAATTTTTCGAATGATTTATTACTTTTTTTACATCGATAGGGCAATTAGGCTTTGAAGTCTGCTCTTATCTAAAAAGTGGGTTGATCCGGAAACTGCATTTTTACTTTTGGTCCTTTACGCTGAACTTTCGAGTCATGACCTTCATGTACTTTGTTTTGCGAAAGCGTAAAGCAGACCAGTCTTCGTTGATGGCAATTTGTCGTACACTTTCATAATCAAACTCACCCAGGTATTTCCAGCCTGAATCTCGGTTGATTTGAGCTTTATATCGCTTGGAGGTTCCTTTAGGGTAGGCAAGCCAAATCTGTTGATCGTCTGGAGCAAGAGCCTGCATTTCGAAAAAGTATTTTTTTACTGCTTGTTCGGTCTGTACAAAAGCCAGCATAAAGTCAGGGCTATTGCTGGAATCCATTAAACCGTCCGTTTTCCAGCTACCTATTAGATATTCAAGTTCATCTGGGCAGTTCCAAACTTGGATGTTCATGCCATCCTTCCAAGTCATTTTCTTTAAAATCGGATCCATACGTATGTTTTTTAGAAGAGGTCTAATATAAAAATAATCAGTAATGACTCCCGTTAATTGTCGAGCTGCACTGCATTTTATTTACTTTTAGACGATAGATAGAATCGCCATATGAAAATAGTTGCAGGAGTCCTCGTTTTATTTTTTTCTTATTCTTGCGTAAGTGCTCAGGAAGAAATAGTAACCACTTTTGGAGAAGGAGTGCCCATTGCCACATTATCTGACAAGGGATTAGACGAAATTTCAGGCTTGGCTTGCGGTCGAAATCTGCCCGATTTGATGTATGTACACAATGACAGTGGAGGAGAGGCAGCTGTGTTTTTGCTGGATTCTTTGGGTGAAAATGTAGGGAAGATTGAATTTCTAGAGACCAAAAATAGAGACTGGGAAGATATTGCAATTGGGCCCGGGCCAAATGGTAAATCATATGTTTATGTTGGTGAAATTGGTGATAATAATGCTGTGCACGATGAAATCGTAATTTACAGAGTTGCAGAGCCAACTCAGCTAACTTCAACGACCCGGGTTTTACCTGAAAAAAGAGTCATCAAATATCCAGGAGGAGCTAGGGATGCAGAGTCACTTATGGTTGATCCGATTTCTGGAGATATCTTTATTATCTCAAAGCGTGATAGTGTCAATACTCTTTATCGCCTTGCGGCAGATAAATTTGGAGGGGGGCAGGATGAGCTGGAAGAGTTGATTAAGCTGCCATTCACTAGTTCCACTGCTGCTGATATCTCGGCTGATGGAAGCCAGATTTTGGTGAAAAATTATCTGGCAATCTATTATTGGAAGAGAAACAGTGGAGAATCAATAGCTGAGGCCATGATTAGAAAGCCGACAGAACTTCCTTACTCACCAGAACCACAAGGTGAGGCCATTGGCTTTTTACGTAGTGGAAAAGCATACTTTACCTTAAGTGAAAAACGATTCGATTTGGATCCCGTTCTTTATAAATACAGCGCTAAATAATGCCTATGCAGACTACGTCTACTATTCTGATGGTTCGTCCAGCAAACTTTGGGTTTAACCCCGAAACTGCCGGAAGTAACTTTTATCAACAATCAGATGGTAGGTCTGCTGAACTTATCAACTCACTGGCTCAGAAAGAATTTGATGGCTTTGTAGCTATGCTCCGGGATCAAGGTGTAAACGTGATTGTGGAGGAGGATACTTCCATTCCAGCAAAGCCAGACGCTGTATTTCCCAATAATTGGTTTAGTACACATCCCGATGGTAAATTGATTTTGTATCCTATGTACTCGCCGATCAGACGGCTGGAGCGTAGAAAAGACCTGATTGAAAACTTGATGAAACGCAAGTTTAAAGTAAATGACATTATAGATTTGAGCTTTTTTGAAGAGGATGAGCAATTTTTAGAAGGGACTGGTAGTATTGTTTTTGATCATCATTCGAAAACTCTTTTTGCTTGCTTTTCTGAGCGAACTCATAGGGTTCCTCTTGATTATTTGGGAAAACTTTTGGGTTATAAAATTGTCGGATTTCATGCAAAACAAGAAATCCAAGGAGTACTTAGTCCAATCTACCACACCAATGTGATGATGCATGTTGGGACTGATTTGGCTATCGTCTGCCTTGACAGTATTCCTAAAGCATCTGAAAAGCAATCTGTACAAAGATCTTTGACTCAAGCTGGAAAAAAAGTGGTGCCTATTACTCCAAAACAAAAGTTTCACTTTGCCGGGAATATGCTGGAAGTAGGAAATGATGGGGGAGAGAAATTTACTGTAATGTCTGAAACTGCGCTGGATTCTCTGAATGTTGGGCAAATACAATTGATTGAAAAATACTCGACCATCATCAGTCCTTCCATCCCCACCATTGAAAAGCTAGGCGGCGGAAGTGCTCGCTGCATGATGGCAGAGATTTTTTTGCCCCAAGATTAATTGTGTCATAGCCGCCGTGAGTGTCATCACTCACGGATTAAAATCCCGTGACATTCACAATTACTTTTTTGAGCTTTTATGTAAATTGGAGTCTGATTTTTAGGTGTTAATAACTCTTTGCTTTTGTGGAAATAAATAGAGTTTACTTTTTTACAGCAACTATCCACCATTGGATTCCTTTATTAGATAGAAATGATTTCAAAGAGATTGTGCTATCTAGTTTGACTTTCCTGGTTGATAAAAAGTGTCTGAAAATTTACGGTTTTGTGATTATGCCAAATCATATTCATCTGATACTGGAAAATACTAAGGTGAATGGAAAGGAACTACCTCATGCTAGTTTTTTAAAATTCACTAGTCATATTTTCCTGAAAAAGCTAAAAATGGAAAGTTCTGAATTGCTAAATAAGTTCAGAGTTGATTTGGCTAATAAAGAGCACCAATTCTGGCAAAGAGATTCATTAGCGATTGAACTATACAGTCCAATTGTTGTCTATCAAAAACTAGATTACATTCATAATAATCCATGTAAAAAGAAATGGATGCTAGCGTCAGATCCAGAAATCTATCCATATTCATCGTTTAAATTTTATGAGTCAAGTATTTATGAGCATCGCTTTTTAACTCATATTGGTGATAGGCTTTAAAATGCAGTTCATGAAAACATGAAGTGAGATTGAAGAGTAAAAATAGATGCTGATAACTCTTCGGGAGACACGAATAGTGGCTTAAACAATATAATTTTGAAGTTTAACTCACAGAGAATAAAGGATATAATTTGCTTGTGCGGTTCGTGAAGACACGAACCGCGGCATAAGAGGAAATGTGTGCTGCATGATGGCAGAGATTTTTTTGCCCCAAGATTAATTGTGTGAAATCAGGAATCTGCTGGGTCAACTCTTTTTTTACGAACTAACTCTGGAGAATTCAAATCAAGTTTCACTTCCTGTGTGGAAGAGGTGATTTTTGCCGAACTTTCAGTTGCACTGGCAACGGGATCAACTAATTTTTTTCTAGCAGCCATAATGTTTGATGTTTTATGAGTGTTAATTTGAAAAAGCATTAAATGGAATTTGAAATGCTTATTTTTATTGATAAAAGTAATTTACCATTTTTTTATTAGAAAAGTACAAACGAATAGATTAAAGGTTTTATTCTATTCATAGATATGCCGAATCATTGGGCATAATTGGTGAAAAAATAAGTTTTGTTGTCTGTAAATAGTTATAAGCCAAGGGGGAGAATCTAATAAAAAAGGCTTATAGCTTCAAAATTAGAATACTAATCTAGAAGCCATAAGCCTTTGAAAAAGTTTGATTTATTCGACATCGGGCATGCTACATCCGATTAAATCCCAGTATAGTTAAATGGTGAAATCACACTTAGCTCAGCCTTCAATTCGTCCGAAATAGGAAGGTTGGAGATGAATTCTGAAATTGACTTTTCAGTGATCTTAGTATTCGTTCTCGTAAGGTCTTTTAGCGCTTCATAAGGTTTTGGGAAGCCTTCTCTTCTCAACACAGTCTGAATTGCTTCTGCTACCACAGCCCAGTTTTCCTCCAGATCTGATTGGATTGCAGCTTCGTTCAGTTCAAGTTTGCCAAGTCCTTTCAATAGTGACTCAAATGAAATCAGCATGTGACCCAATGGTACTCCGATGATTCTCAATACCGTACTATCTGTCAAGTCACGCTGAAGTCTTGAAACAGGAAGTTTCGCAGCTAAGTGTTCCAAAAGTGCATTGGCAATCCCCAGATTTCCTTCTGCATTTTCGAAATCAATTGGATTGACTTTATGAGGCATCGCCGATGATCCGATTTCGCCAGCTTTGATTTTTTGCTTGAAGTAATTCATGGCTACATACTGCCAAACGTCTTTAGAAAGATCCAAAAGAATAGTATTTATTCTTTTTAGCCCATCAAAAACAGCCGCAAGATTGTCGTAATGCTCGATCTGTGTGGTAGGGTAGCTTCTTTCAAGTCCTAAGTATTCTCCTACGAACTGGAAAGCAAACTCATTCCATTTGTATTCTGGATAAGCCACATGATGCGCATTCATATTGCCTGTAGCTCCGCCAAATTTCGCTGAATAGGGAATATGATTTAATAAAATAAGCTGCTTCTTCAGTCGGACTACAAAAACTTCAATTTCTTTGCCCAGACGAGTAGGAGAAGCGGGTTGACCGTGTGTTTTTGCAAGCATTGGGATGTCTTTCCATTCAGTTGCCAACACTTGAAGTCGAGCCACCACTGCATCAAGCTGAGGCAAGATCACTTCATTCAAGCCTTCCTTCAGCATCAACGGCGTTGCAGTGTTATTGATATCCTGAGAAGTCAGTCCAAAGTGAATGAATTCTTTGTATGCCTCTAACCCTAGTACATCGAATTTTTCTTTCAAGAAATATTCTACTGCCTTCACATCGTGATTAGTGATTTTCTCAGTGGCTTTGATGGTATCCGCATCAGCCAGAGAAAAGTCCGAAACGATTGATCTGAGGTTCTCAAACAGGCTGGTGTCAAAGTCTTTTAATTGCGGCAATGGAAGTTCGCAAAGCGCAATGAAGTACTCTACTTCTACGTGAACTCTATATTTAATTAAGGCAAATTCAGAAAAATAAGCTCTCAACGGAGCAGTTTTGCCAGCATAGCGTCCATCAACAGAGGTCACTGCGGTCAATGCGTTTAATTCCATCTCTTTAAATCAATTTGGTTTTAGGAAGGTGCAAAGTTAATTTTTTGAAGCCAAAAGTTGGGTTTTAAAAGGTCTAATTCGGGAAATATCCTCTATTTAATTCGAACCACTATGCCATAATCTCAGTTAACTGTTGCAAATAATCAGTCACAAGCCAGAATATTTGGCTTTGTGGGTTAATTTTGCAAGCGTTAAAACAGATAAAAGCTCAAACCAGGAATGTTCAATTTATTTAAGAAAAAGAAGGAAGAGGTAAAAACAACACAGTTTTTGCCTTTGAAAGTGAGAGAGGTAGTAAGAGAAACAGAAGATACTGTAACCCTGTATTTTGAGCAACCGGAGCCGTTTTTGGAATATAAGCCAGGTCAGTTTCTTACGCTCGTGATGGATTTTGAGGGTAAAGAGCAGCGTAGATCTTACAGTCTTTGCACTTCGCCGTACGTGGATCCTTTTCCTGGAATTTCTGTGAAGCGTGTTCCAAAAGGCAAGTTCTCCAACTTTTTGAATGAGCGGGTTTTTCCTGGCAAGACCATCAACGTGCTTAAGCCCTTAGGGAATTTTACCACTGATTTTCATTCCAAAAACAAGAAGCATTTCTTCTTGGTAGCTGCCGGTAGTGGAATCACACCTATCATGGGCATTTTAAAATCTGTGCTGGTGAATGAGCCAAATTCCAAGGTTTCTTTGCTTTACTGTAGCCGAAATGAAGAGCAAATTATCTTCAAAAAGGAACTGGAAACGTTGGTTGATAAAAATTCTGATCGATTGGAAGTGTTTCACAATCTAAGCCAGCCCTCTGAAATTTGGACAGGAATGAAGGGTAGATTGACTAAGGAAAGTATCGCGGACTTTGCCAAGAAAGCTGAGTTAGATCCTGAGTTTGAGAAAGAATATTTTGCTTGTGGACCAGAAGGAATTATGGACAATGTGGTGGCTGTGTTGGAGGAATTGGGTGTGCCAAGCGAAAAAGTACACCGGGAAAGCTTCTATTCTGCTGCTGCTGACAAAGCACATGAGGATGCCGCGCACGGGATTACTGGCGGATTATTGACTAGAGATGTGACTGTGGTTTTAGATGGTGAGGAGACCATAGTAAGCGTTTCACCGGATAAAACTATTTTGGAAGCGGGCCTCTCTCAGGATTTGAATATGCCGTACAGCTGCCAAAGTGGACTTTGTACTGCTTGTAGAGGAAGGTTAATAAGCGGTAAAGTGAAAATGGATGAGGATGCTGGATTAAGTCCTAATGAAATTGAAGCTGGCTATGTGCTCTGCTGTGTAGGGCACCCACTTACAGATGATGTCAAGATCACCATTGAGTAATTTGGATAATAGTAAGGAGACTCCAAACTTGGAAAATCAGGAATTCAGAAGGGTTTATAAGAACCTGGATCAACTTATTTTGATCCTACTGATCTTGGTTTTACCACTTTTTGGGATGATTTATTTGTATCAATCCAGTGGAGAAATAACTTGGAATCTCCCGGAGCTTCCCTTGTTCGTGGGCCAACTTCTATATGGATCAGGAATAGGTCTTTTGTTTGCCCAATTTTTACTTTTTAGAAAAAGAATGAAGGTTGTCTCTCAGGATGATGAACTATTGGCAAAGCTAAAAATCTACGCTAATGCAACACGGGAGAGGTATTTGATGCTTTTTGTAATTGCCTTGATCTGTTCAGTTGGATTGCTTTTTTTCGGTTCAGCTATTTACAATGTGATATTTGCAGTTGCGCTTTTCTTCTTTTCTGTCGCAAAACCAACTCCAGAACGTATCAAAAAGTTACTGAAACTCAATAAGGAGGATGCTGAAATTATCAGATTGGCGTCAAGACCGGATTGAGAATTGAGATCTTAGACATAAGATATCAGAGTCAAGAGTCTAGCCACTTGAATTAAAGGGTACAATATTAACCTGTTAGAATTTTCTTTTTCAAAGGGCTGAAAGCACTTAATATTTTAGCCCAGCTCGATAGGGCTGGGGATTTTAATGGATTGAAATTTCCAGCTGTGAAAGAGCTAAATAAAGCATTTAGGAATTATTGCGCTCTTTCAGAGCTATCTAAATCATACTAGATCTTGGTTGATCCAGCCCTAACAGGCTGAGCTCTTTTATATGTGGCTTTCAGCCCCATTCCAATATGGTTTAATAATCCCTGTTCTCTTCCTGATACCTTCTGTGCTCCCAACGGTAAAAAAAATCAAGTACAAAAAAAGCCAACCCATGCGGATTGGCCTTTTCGGATTAGTATAGCTAATGATTAGTTTTCTATTGAGATATTTCCTGAAGAAATAGACCCTTTCACCCATTCAGAGGCATTGTTGTCGATTTCTAAGTTTTTACCGGTGTTGATGCCGCCAACTCTTAGATTACCTGAAGAGGCTTTCAAAGAAAAGTTATAAGCTTTCAGATCTGAAGGGGTTTGAATTTTGAAATTCCCTGAAGTTCCGTTGAAGTTGGTATTGCCACTAAGCCCAGCATTGGTGGCGCGAATATTTCCAGAGGTGAACTTCATTGAACCCAAAGATCCAATGTTGCTCAATTTTGCATTGCCAGAAGTAAGTGCCACACTTAATTGTCCTTTAACTCGGTCGGCGTCAAGAGATCCACTGGTGGATTGGTAGTCCACACTTCCACCTACATTGCTTATTTCAGCATTTCCGGAAGTAACACCGGCGTCTATGTCACCAGAAACTTTGTCTATATAAAGTGAGCCGGAACTAGCTTTGATCGCCAAATCGCCAGAGATATTGGTCGCCGTGATTTTTCCTGATGAAACTCTCAGGTTGGTTTTATCACCTACCACTTTGTCCACTGTCAAAGTCCCCGAGGAGTTCTTCATATCCAAGTCAATATTCATTGGGCCAGTGATTTTGATATAGCCCTTGCTACGGTTGTTTCCCCAAGAAGAATTATTGGAACTTTGCTCATAGGAGATTTTCAATACATCTCCCACAGTGACGAAAATGATGTCTTGATTTTCGTTCGTTGATTCTAGGAAAGCTTCCACGTTCACATCCGAATCCGATCCGCCCAAATAGGATACATCCAGCCAACCTCCGCTGACTTCCACAGCTTTGATGTTGGAGTAGTTTTTATTGGCATCTACCAATACTTTTTGTGCAAAGCTGACCACGGAGATCAACATCATGGCCAGTGCCACGCTCGATAATTTGAAGAATTTTTTCATAGTTGTGATTTTTATCTGATGGTGACTCCGAAGCTGATTGCCTGAACTTCCGGGCCTAAATTTTCTTGGAAAAGGTTGTTTAAATCGTAGTTGAAGAATAATGTCACATCACTGACGCCGATTTCTCCTCGTAGACCATAGCGGAAGTTTTCCACGTACATATTTGACTTTTCAAATTGCTTTTGCTTTTTGCCATTTTCATCGTCGTAAACAAATTTACCACGTCCACCGATTCTAACTCCTGCATATCCACCCAGTCCTAGTCGGAGTTTTTGGTTGTTTGTAAGTAGGGTAGGTACCAAAGTAAAGTTGAGGTAGGAAGCTGAGATTTTAGATTTTGTGCCTGTTCCCGGTCCAGCGAATTCCTCCCAAACGATCCCATCCGGAGTTTTTACAGCAATAAGACTTCTGTCTTCGAGTTTGAAATTGTACCAGTTTACCCCAATGTCCGAGTGTAAATGGAAGTTTTGGGAAATTTTAGTAGTTCCTAAAATATTGATGGCATAGTACCAAGATCCCCATGGTTTCACTGTTGGCATTTGATCAGTTGGAGCGACTTGGTTGATCCCTAATTCTGATCCTAAACCTGCATTGAATCGTTGTTTTTTATGGATATCTTTAATTTTCACCTCATCATCCTCTTCAATGTCTAGGATCCATTTCCCATCATCTTTTTGCTTATAAGACCAGGTGTTTCCAAAAACAGAGATGACTTTTGTCTTGGTGTAAATCACCGTGTCGGGTTCGCCCTGAGCAAAAGCCTGGCTTAGGCAAAGGACAAAGAATAGTAGTGGTAGTAGTATAGTTTTCATTTTCTAAAAGTTTTGTAGAATAATATTTACCTTATTAGGACCGTTTAAGCTGGCATTCGTAAAAAGGAAAATGCGACTTAATTCATGGTCAACACTAGTTTTGCCGGTACTCCTGTCTCCCGTCATCAGTATCCCAGCCAGTTAAACAAACAGAGTAAGGCCTATGGCAAAATTTCGTATAATCAGAGGATTTAAAATACAATCCCGAAAGTGATCGGATTAAGTGCTGGACCTTTACCTTCCTGGAATAATTCGTTTAAGTCATACGTAGTGAAGAATTTCACTCTCCCTATTCCTAGTTCACCTCGAACGCCATACCTGAAGTTTTGAAGGTAAAGACCTGTGTCTTCTTTGTCTTTTTGACGACCTGAGCCTCCCAATTCCCGATAGACATATTTGGAGTGGCCGCCAAGTCTATATCCAGCATACGGGCCAGCAGCGATACGCACACCTCTTTTGCCATTGTCATTCATTTTTCCAAAGTCAAGCTCCAACATGGTCATGGCGGTGAGATAGGTAGTGGCTATTTTACTTTTGAATCCATCTACATCTGTGCGCTGAATAAAGTCTATGGAATCATCGCCGCGAACTGCCTGATAGTCTCTGTTTTCAAATTTGAAGTTGTAAAACTGGAAGCCTAGACCGAAATCCCAGTAGAATCCCTTGCTGATTCGCTGTGCAGCCATCCAGTTGATGCCCACATTCCAGCTTCCCCAGCCTTTTACAGCGTATGGTTTGTCAGAGGTCGGGAATTTCCCATCTTCTAAATAGTTGTTTATTCCCAGGTCGAAATTGAAATATGTCCTAAATGGAGGGTCATAATTTCTTTTTATTCCGGGTTCGAATCGAACTTTGGTGTTTTCGCCCGATTCGTCCACCAAGAGTCTCATATTCCCAATATAAACTTCCGTTTCGGCACCATCTTCGGTCACTTTGACCACTTGTCTAGACGAGCCATCTTTCTTCTTGATCTCTACAATTGTTGTTTCGCCTGTGACTGCATTTTCTTCCAGATCAAGCTCACGGATGATCTGATTGATGTTCATCAGTTTTAGTTTTTCAAAGTCTTCTTTGCTTTCGACCATGATCACGATTCTGCCTGATTTTCCGAATTCTACCACGATGCTGTCACTTGCAACGCTGTGGTCTAGGGATGGCATGATACCTGCAAAGCCTAGTTGCACGATGGCCATCAAACAAAATAATAGGATGTACTTTTTCATCTTAATGTAGATTAATGCTAGTTGGTGAAGTTTACTTTTCTGCTTTAGTTTTTCGGGTGGTGATTGATGCGAATAGATTGTTTTTTGCATCCTGCAGGTCTGCAAATCCCTGATCTACTTTGCCCAATATGCCCTCTACTTCGTTTACAGTTTTGCCGATTTCGGCTATTAGATTTTTATCTTTTGGATCTTCTTTGAGCCCGCTGGAGTAGATTTTTACCCGGTAAGCAGGTTCCTCTACTTCTGGCGCTGTTGCTTCGGCTACCGCTTTTTCCAATTCTAAAGGAGGAAGTTCAGCTTGTTTAAATTCAGGTGTCTCCACTTCAATTTTAGGAGCTGTTACTTTCTCCGCTGATTCTTGTTTTGCTTCCTTTTTTACCTCGTTCATTGCGACTAGATTTTGTGGAGTAGTAGACTGAGGTTTTTGAGTTTTAGAAGGAGTATCAGCAGGCTTGGAGTCAGGTTTTGTGGTAGTAGTTGGTTTAGTATTCGTTTCCTCAGCTGCCTGCTGATTTTCAAGTTCGTTTTGGCTTTTCTCAGTTTCAATTTCTGCTGGTACTGCTATTGCTGTTTGAGTTGGAGTATCAATTACTTCTTCAGTGGTATTATCAGCAAGCATTGGCTTTTCTACGGTCACATCTCCTTCCCGCAAAACCAAGTAACCAACTGTGAACAGGATAGTAAGTGAAGCTGCGGCTGCCCACCAGATCCCCTTATAGGATTTGGACTTTTGAGGCAACTGAGCTTCTAATCTTTCCCAGGCTAGTTTGCTTGGTCTTTCTGTATGGTTTTCTAGTTTTTCTTTGAAAAACTGATCGAGGTTGTTTTTTTCCTTAGCCATTGATTCTCCTTTCTTTTGGTGTTTGACTGGCAATTTTTTCCTTCAAAGTATTTCTTGCCCGATTCAGCTGGGACTTTGAAGTGCTTTCTGTAATTCCCAAGAGATCTGCTATCTCCTGATGTGAGAAACCTTCGATTGCGTAGAGGTTGAAAACAGTCCGATATCCTACCGGGAGGCTTTCTACCATTCTCATCAAATCTTCAGTTTCCATGTGATTGAGCTCATAGTTGTGATCCTGATATTCAGTTTCATTTTCCATGTTGATCTCCATCATTAGATGACGATGACTTCTCAACGTCATGAGAGCTTGAGTGACGATGATTCGCTTCATCCAGCCTTCGAAACTCCCCTTGGATTGAAACTGAGGTAGTTTTTCAAAGATTTTCATAAAGCCTTCTATCATCACATCTTCGGCATGTTCCCGGTCTTTTAGGTATCGGATGCAGATGGCCAAGAATTTTCCTGAATACTGATCATACAGGTGGCGCTGCGCCATTCTGTCTCCTTGGAGGCATCCTTGTAATAATCCTGATTCGGTTGAAAAATTGACTCTGCTGAACATTTGAATTAGCTTTCAATTAGGTAGATGCCCGTATTGAAAAAATGGTTGCGCGGGTTAGTGAAAAAAAGTTAATTATTTTTCTAAAGTGACTTGCTTACTACTTTCGATAATAGTTAAATGCTTTTAAATGAGTTATTTACGATTGTAAAAAGTCTCATGTATTTCTTTGTTTTTTATTGTGTCGAAAGTAAGGATTAAAAAGAAAAGGTCTCCACTCGATATAATTTTATTATCAAGTGAAGACCTTTTTAATTGTGCTTGCATTGCTTAGAACTAGAAAGCTGCCTTATAGTTAATGACGATATCAAGTAACTTCCATTCTTTTTCTTTAATAGTCACAGGCTGTATATTTCCATCTCCATCAAATATGCTGGCAAAAAGGCCGCCTTCTTCTACGGTAAGGATGGAATATCGTCCTGGGCTTAGGTTGATGGAATATTCACCGTTTTCATCTGTTTCGATTTCTGTGATCGGTTTGGCAGCTACAGACTGGAACAAACCATTTTCCAAAGTCACATCCGAGATTTTAATCAATGGATAGACCCGAACTGTTCTTTTGACAGGATCACCTATAGTTACTCTTTTGTCTTTCTTTCCTTCTTTTGGCTCTTCAGTGATCATTGGCATTTGATTTCCTTCCTGCCAAGTGACTAAGCCGACCACACCTTGACCTTCGGGTTGGTAAGGAGCACATTGGAAAAGTAGGAGGGTAAATACTGAGGCGAATAGAATTCTAAAGAGTTGATTCATGAGTAGATCGATTAGTAGGTTTTGGCAAGAGTAAATACGCTTGCATATCAGATTTTCTCAAACAGCATAAATGATTCCAAATAATTCGGGATGATGGTATTCCAGCCTAATTCATCTTTAAGTTTTTGGGATAGCATACCTGCACTCCTCTCTTCTCCATGAACGATAAAAGCGAGTTTTGGCTTTTCGCTGAATCCCTCAGCCCATTCCAACAATTCATTTTGATCAGCATGTGCTGAAAGTCCTTCCACGCTATAGATTTTAGCTTTTACAGGGACCTCTTGTCCATATATTCTTACCTCTGGCTCTCCATCGACCAAACGCCTTCCGCGAGTTCCTTCTGCCTGATATCCTACGAAAACAACTCCGTTTCTTTCATTAGGCAAGTGATGAAATAAATGATGAAGGACACGGCCTCCTGTGGCCATACCACTTGCAGAGATGATAATAGCTTTTTCATTTAGATCATTTAGAGTTCGGGATTGTTCTTGTTTTCTGAAATAATGTAACTGAGAATGCTGAAATGGATGCTGATCTGTATCGTCCAATACAGCTATCAACTGATGATCCTGATGAAATTCTTTGTAAAGTTTGGATACATTTATTGCCATCGGTGAATCCAGGTAAATAGGCACATTTGGGATTTTGCCTTTTTTCACCAACTGGTACAAATAATACATAACCAACTGCGTACGGCCTACAGCAAATGCTGGGATTATCACCAGTCCGTCCCTTGAAAACACATCATTGATGGCTTTTGACAGCTCTTCCTCAGGTTTTACTTGAGTAGAAACACGGTCGCCATAAGTAGACTCTATCCACACTACATCTGCTTCCGGAATCAGGGTAGGAGGGTATAATAAAGGATCGTGGTATCTACCCAGGTCACCTGAGAAGACTAGCTTTTTGGTTTGGGAATCGCCTTTGATCACCACTTTCACTATGGCAGCTCCCAAAATGTGACCTGCATGGTAATACGTCACTTCCACAGCCGGATGTATTGAAAATGGCTTTTTGAAGTCTTTGGGAACGAACAGGGGGAATACAGCTTCCGCGTCTTCTACGGTATAAAGTGGTTCCGGATTTTCATACTTGGAATATCCTTTCTTTCGGGCATACTCTGCTTCCTCTTCCTGTAGCTTACCAGAGTCGAGTAGTAGGATCTTTGCAAGTTCCGCAGTCACCGCTGTGCAATAGATAGGCCCTCTAAAACCATCTTTCACCAATTTTGGAAGGCATCCGATATGATCCATGTGTGCATGAGTAAGCACAATAGCCTCCATGTCTGTAGGTGGCATAGGGAATTTGTCCCAGTTTCTTCGCCGCAGTTCTTTTCTTCCTTGGAAAAGACCACAATCGACCAAGAACTCAAAATCTCCCAGATCCAATAAATAGCGGGAACCAGTGACTGTGCCCGCTGCACCTAAAAATTTTACTGTTACATCCATGACCTTTTGGGTTTAACCCAAAAGATACAAAAAAAGAGAGGCTGTCTCATATTGATTTTCATAATTTAAAATAGCCT
>TARA_R110002020_G_scaffold72542_7_pt1 | contig 14139 bp, 17 predicted proteins | sample TARA_R110002020 | Tara Oceans TARA_R110002020 (sample SAMEA4396489) | marine metagenome | biome: Westerlies Biome; feature: [MES] marine water layer (ENVO:01000295) within the mesopelagic zone...; material: water (ENVO:00002006), including particulate matter (ENVO:01000060) such... | reverse complement strand
AAGCATCTCCCAAATCATAATAAAATAATTTAAACCTATCGTTGTTGTAAATTTCGTCTACACGGGCTGTGTTTATCAGAGATGTTCTTCGTTTCAAGCCAATTACTTCATACCCCTTATCCAGCAATAGTCTTGCCAAATAGGATCCATCTTGACCGGTTATTCCAGTTATTAGTGCTTTTTTCATTTGATTCCTCTTACGTTTGGATAATTTTGTGAAAACCAATTACAAGTATTTTTTAGAGAATCTTCTAGTGAAGTATAATCTTTATTTCCCCAACCCAAATCCAATAATTTTGAATTATCTGATGGTTTTCTATATTGACCACTCTCCCTGTTTGTATCCCACACGACCTCTCCGTCATAATCCATTATCTTCGTAATCATACTTGTTACGTCTTTTATTGAATATTCCTTTGGGTTGCCAACGTTTATTGGTTCGCGACCATCATATTTCTCCAGTAATAATAACATAATTTTTGCCAAATCTTTAGAATATGTAAATTCCCTAAGAGACTTTCCATCACCCCACAGTGATAGGTTCGTATTATTTAGCTTTGCCTCATACACCTTTCTAATGATCGCCGGTATCACATGAGAACCACTTAGATCAAAGTTATCACACTCGCCAAATAAATTATTTGGAACTAGCGTTGTAAAATTGCATCCATATTGATCACGATACGAGCGAGATTGAATATCTAGCATCCTCTTTGCATAGGCGTAGGCATAATTCGTATAATGTGGTTCTCCATTGTGAATCTTTTCTTCAACAAGAGGATATGTTGTAGAATCTGGATAAATACATGTGCTCAGGACAGATAAAACTTTTTTTACCTTATGTTTTCTTGAGCACTCTAGGACATTTGTATTGATCATAATGTTATCATAATAAAATTTGCCAGGGTTTTTATAATTCGCTTCGACTCCCCCTACCTTAGCAGCAAGGTGAAGAACATAATCGGGCTTCTCTTTATAAAATAAAAATTCTACGTCATTCTGATTTCTTAGATCATACATCGAAGAGCCAATAAACTTAGCTTGAGGCATTATCTCTTTTATTGCATGACCAATCATCCCGGTTCCACCAGTGACCAATATACTCATTACTTCTTCCTCTCTAGAATATTTCTTTTTATTATTTTTAAAATCTTCTCGCTTGAGTGACCATCACCATAAGGACAAGGGCCGTGCATCTTTAGCGAATCCAACTCCTCGAACCTATTATCGAGTTCAGATGGTTCACCACATAATATAGAAAAATTTCCTAGACCCTCTGATCTTTCAGTTTCTTTCCTGCACACCAAGCAAGGTTTGCCAAGAAATGAAGACTCCTCTTGTATTCCCCCACTATCCGTAATTACGTAGGAGCATCGAGACAAGTAATCAATTAGGTCTTTATGTTCCATAGGTTCTACGACCTTAACATTCTTTAGTATATTAGAATGTCTCTTGACGCTTGGGTTCGGATGAATTGGTAAAAGAAATTCATAATCATGATATTTAACCGCCAAGTTGTTAATGTTCTCGAACCATTCCTCCATGATTTTTTGGTTTTCGTTTCTATGCATTGTTACCAATACTTTTTTTTCATTCGAAACCTTAATATTTTTTAGATTATCTAACACCGTATTTCCAACAACTTCTACTTGACCGAAGACGCTCTCACTCACTAAGGAATTTCGAGAATCTTCTGTGGGGCATAGGTGTATGTTCGCAATCCTGGAAATCATTTGACGGTTCGCTTCTTCGGGGTATGGATGCTTTAGGTTATAAGTCCTCAGACCAGCCTCTAAATGTATTACTGATAAATTATTATGAAACGCTGTAAGTGCTACTGCAAACGCTGAAGTAGTATCCCCCTGAACCAAGACATCAGTGATTCCTTCTTTTTCATATTCTACACAATTCATAATAGAGGAAACAATGGAATCTAGCCTATTCCTCCCCTGTTTTATTTCTATTTCATAATCTGCTCTAGCATCTACCAAGTCTCTATGTTGACCTGTAAATAAAGTTTTGAACGGAATCGCGCCGGAAAATTGATCTATCAGGGGCTTTACTTTTAGGTATTCTGGTCTTGTGCCATAACAAATCAATATCATAATATTTTCCTATGAATTGAAGTATTCTTCTGTGCTTATAGCCTTGTCACAAATAAATAAATCATAAACTGGCTTACCAAGCATGAGTTCGTGGTGTTTCACATTCCACTCTTCTAACTGTGACTTTGTTACCGAAGACCAATCAATGCCAGTTCCGCTCCCACGCGCAGTCCAGTACACTATGGTGTCACCTCGGTCGTAGAGAGAGTTTATTTTGTCTATTCTATCGAACAAAGGTTTAGCCATTGAATAATCTCTAGATTCAGGCGAAATACAAATAGTCTCGTCAATGTCAACATAAATTATCATCAGGTGCCACGCAAACTCTTTCTTTTATCAAGCTCCGAGCCTATAACTTGTCGTGGACCATCGTGACCGATAGAGCTTTCGATATCTCTCACTCCTTTCACAAGTTTCATCAACCCAGAAGGTTCAACTGACGATAGTTGATCACTACCCCACATTGTGCGATCAAGAGTGATGTGCCTCTCTATCCACTTTGCACCCATGGCAACTGTAGCAAAAGTTGTTATAAGACCATATTCATGACCACTATATCCAATTTCTTTTTCTGGGTGAGTTGCTTTTAAATGATTTATGTATGATAGATTTAGTTCATCAACCCTAGAAGGGTAAGAAGAATTCGTATGCATAATGACATCGGGATTACATTCTTTCACACAACTCAGTATTTCTTGCTCAGTTGACATACCGGTGGAGATAATAAGTGTATCGCACTTGCTTCGGGCATACTTGCATAGTTCCAAGTCGGTTATCAGGGCAGATGGTATCTTCATTATGGATTCAGGATATTGGCTGCAAAAATCCACAGAAGGCAAGTCCCACACCGAAGCAAACCACTTGATTTTCTTCTCCCGGCAATACCTGTCAATTTCATCATATTGTTCCTTCTCGAACTCTATCCTATGTTTATAGTCTATATACTTCATTTCTCCCCAAGGAGTTTTTCTAATCTTGTTCTTTTGGGCTTCGGGGACGCAAAGGTCTGGTGTTCTTTTTTGAAACTTTACATAATCACAACCCGCTAGTGAAGCCGCATCAATAAGTTTCTTTGTCAGCTCCATTTCCCCATTGTGGTTGATTCCAATTTCAGCTATAATTTTGACTGTCATTTTTTTCTCTCATTTTACTTAAATCATGTTCAGTATCAACATCAATTGCTTTTGAAATTTTATAAAATACTGTATTCTCATTATAGAGGTTTTTGTTTAGATTTTGAAGTTCATTCGTATTGAATATACTCACCATGTGACACAGCTTGAAACATTTCGGATAATCTTGTCTTCTGTAGAGGTTGTGAGGCGTAATTTGACGCCCCTTATCCCCCTCAGCCTCAAGCATACATAAATAAGGACTCACCTCCAGCTCTTCCCTACATAACAGAGACCTTGAGTTCGTATCTTTATACAATTTATATGCACCTACAATATCAGACCATTTTCTTTCAGGGTATGTCAAATATAACATTAACACATCGCCTTGTATTTTATATTGCTCAACGACTTCCGATATGCAGTCCATTGTAGATGCTGTGTCAACGGCACTTACATCGCTTCGACTATGTACTCGACACGGACCATAATTATTTGCAACATTGGCGGATATTTCCTCATCATCCGTACTAACAATTACATTGCTATAGTAGCTCTGGGGAATTTGTCTCATCGTATAGTCCAACAAGATTCTATTTTTACCGGGGAGACCTTTTGAATTTTTTCGAGCTGGGATTATTATATTAAAATTCATCTATTGGCTTTCTCATAAATTGGAAATTTAGATAAGTCCTTATGCACTCCAGATGTTTCTAGATCTTCATTGAAATCTGATATGTCCTCTAATAATTCTAGGCCTTCGGCGGCTTGTTCGGGAGGCATGTACATGTTCCAGCCAATCATATCAAAGGTGTCATCTTTATACAGCCGATCAATGTGACGACCTTCATATCTTGCAACCTTAAACCAATCATATGCCTTTTCATCATTCGTAAGAATCATCCCACCCTTTCCAATTGGAAGATGCTTCCTCCTATGAAATGATAAACAGTAGTATGAATCCTTGACATACATTCCCTTCGACATCCTGGTTGCAGAATCATAAACTGGATATGGTTTTAACTGATATACCCCACTCCATTCTACATCCTCAAATTTGACCTGACATCCTGCATGTATAACAGTGCAAGGAACTGATACATATGTTCTCTTCGGAATAGTTATTTCTCCAGAAGCATTTAAATATTTCAAACAAAGAAATAGAGCATCCGTACAATTATCAACGGAAACAGCATATTTACTTCCGCTATATTTTGCTACTTTTTTCTCAAACAAATCAACCACATCCCAGGGATCTTTTAGGTCGAATTCTTTCATATATTTTTCTACAAGATTCATTTTTTTTCTCTCACCATCTTATCATAATATCCACCAATTTTAAATTTTTGCTTTGTTGTACATGATTCTACTCGGTATTCACTATCATATGCAAATCCTGGTACAACCCTGAAATCAAAGCTAACTCTTGTTTGACCGGTGTCATTAGTTTTATTGCCGTGGCGTTGCTGGTTTAAGTATCCAATAAAAAATTCTCCGTAATCCATAGTTAGAGGCTTATAATCTCCAAGACCCGGAATACTCTCAATCCATATGCTATTATTTCCGTAGCACTTTGTCAAGGGTAATATTATATTAATTTCTCCTGGTGGGTGTTTGTGGTCCGCATCCCCATCACAATGCCACCTGTACACTGCCTTGGCTCCGGGACGGCTAAATCTTATTCCAGGTGTCTTTTGGTATATTAAAGTATCATCAGAAAATAAAGGAAGTATAATATCACGAATAAATTTTTTATACAGATTGGTAAACTCTGTCCACCCACTCGGTGCATCTAATTTATTATAATATATTTTGTGAAATGGGGTATGAGTATCTTTACCTAACTCAAGATTGATCTTTTGGTCATCACTGTCTAGCTCTTCTAAATTGCAATCATATAGTTGTTTAACTAATTTTGAAAAATTATACTTATTTGTATCATATTTTATAATCTTCATACTTTTTTCTTCTCCCTTTGTTTTGAAACCCCATGATACTTTCGCATATGTAATCAATCTCTCTGTTTGATAGATCTGGATATGAGGGGAATATTGCTACTTCCTTATTCAATAACTCTGAAATATTTGTTTTTCCCTGAAATTTTAAATGCTTGTGCATGGTATACGGATAAAACATTGGTCGAGTTTCTACCCCCAACTCATAAAAGTGCTCCCTTGCTTGTTCATAACCTTGGGAGCCATGCAGCCTAACCCCAAACATCCAATTTGAGTGGGTGGTGTTTTCTTCGCAAATCTGTAGACTTATTCCACCTGTATTAGATAAATTTTCTCGGTATCGATTAAAGACTCTTTTCTTATTTTCTATAATCCTATCAGCATCTTCAAGCTGACCAAGAAGAATGGCGGCCTGAATATTTGTCATTCTGTAGTTATAACCAACTTCATCATGGATATATCGCTTATCAGTCTGCCCCTGACCTAATACTTTCTTAGAAAATTTATATACTTCTTCATTATTCGTTAGTAGGGCTCCGCCTTCGCCGCAAGTTATATTTTTGTTCCCGAAAAAAGACAAAGAGGAGCAATACGATTTTGAACCAGCAGGCGCACCTGAATATTGACCAAACATACCTTCGCAATTATCTTCAATTATTACACAACCTGTTCTCTCTATAAGTTCTGGTACATTTATTATATTTCCCAAATTATGGACTGCAAAAATGGCATCATCAGGTCGAACATCTTCTACATTCATGTTCCATGTATCCAGGTCTAGATCTACACAATGTATTTCCCAATCATTGTTGTCATATATTAAAGAATTATAAGCGGCAACATAGCATGAACTAGGAACCAATACTCTTTTTATATTTGGGTTATATCTCTTCAAGGACTTACTGACCAGGTGGGTAGCAGATGTTCCATTATTTGTCAAAAGTGCATATTTTACTTCACACAAATCTGACAACTTTTCTGAGGCTAAATCAATATACTTTCCAATTGAAGAGATCCAAGTTGATGAAATCGCCTCATGAGCATATTCAACACTAGCCTTGGATATATATGTTTTATATATTGGTATCATTCTCTTGTCATAAAGATCATTCCGTTGACTTTTTTATATTCTACAAAAGAAAATTTTTTATACAATTTTATTGCTCTTTCGTTTTGAAAATCAACGGACAAATTTATTTTTCCATTATAATAATTTACTAATTTTTCCATCATAATGTTACCATATCCATTACCCGTTTTATCATCTTTTATACAAATACCAAGCCAGATATTATCTTTTTCCTTGTCCAGATGACCATATCCAACGGGTCCGCCATCATACAACAAAAAAGTTATCATATGGTTTTCAACGACATCTTTTGGATTTCTTTTATTATAGTATCTAAATGTCTCTGATGAGATTCCAATTCGAGAAATAAACTCTTCTAAAACCTCAACATTATCACGGTTGATTCGCAAGAATTTCATTTATTTCTGCTTCGCAAGCTTTTTTATGAGCGTCTGAGCCTATTCTAGTATGATTCTGAAATGTAACCGAATCCCAGCCTACTTCTTTACACCTCTGTGCTATGTGTTTACAAGATTCACCGAAGCTTTCAAAAGAAAAAGTTTGCTCTTCCTCTGGAGATAAGACCTGAACATTGCCATCTAAGTTAGTCCTGGATGGGAAATTGTGAACAATCTCTCCATCTACTCCCATTCGACCCTTGTATGCCAATATGCTTTTTTGGGGTCTTATTGCTATTCTATCCGGATGATATTTTATTGCATAATTGAAATATAGTTCATAAGTGGTAAAAAGAAGCGGAGAGGACTCGTGAGGGGGCTTTGGACCTAAACTTTTATAATCTTGAAGAGTTACCGAAATATCAGCTTCCCAGAATTCCATATCGTGAATTTCTTCAACTTTGGCAAACATCTCCTGAAGGATATCTCTCTGAATGAGCATGTGGTGGCAAATTCCTGAAAACTTAGTTTGCTTTACTAAACCAGGTATTAACTTCTCCATATGTTCTAGATAGGGGTGAACTGTAACATGGGATGGTATATCATAACTGACATTATAAAGTGCAAGACCAGTATCGGTAACGAACTCTGTTTCTTTTAGAAAAATAGTATCAGCATCACAGATCAATACATCCCTTTCTAGATCAGGAATAACGTTCGCTGAAGTTGTCTGTATGAGTCCTCCATAATAGTTAAATGTTTTACGATGAAACCCAACAATATTGCCAACATCTAAGAATGAAAATGGAAAATCTTCCTCACAATAAAATTCAGCATTTTCCGTCAGGCGATACTTCGATACTACGATTACTCGACGTACATTTTTAACATTTTTTCGAATTGAATCAATACACAAATCAAGAGTCTCTATGTCCTTTTCATGAGCAGGTATTATTACATCAATCATATTAGTTTCCACAAATTATAATAATCACTTTTTATATGATTTAGATCATAAAAAAACATTCCATTACAAAAATTACTATACCACGTCTGATCGCCTTCTTTGAATTGTTCTACAAAATCCTTGCTATGAATCATTTTTTTTTCTTTTCCCATTATACCAGACGCTAAAGCAAATGTACTTGAGCCTGCTATTACAATATCGCATTCAGATAAAATACTAAAATCTTTAATATAGTGGTTTGAAGGATCATGATACAAGTTTAATTTTTTTGATAATATATACTTCATTGTATCTCTATATGATGAGAAGTTGGGATCTGGATCATCGGTACATAAAAAGAACACGGTCTCCTCTGGTCCATATTCGCTAACAACAAAATCAATAGCATCTATATAATATTTTGCTTCGTGAATCTCTCGACAATTCATCCCGTCTGCTCCGCGAGTATCCCCACCGCGAATGTGAATACCTACGCATGTTTTTTGGACATCATCAAGAAAAGTTTGTTTAAGTTTTAAAAAATTGCGAGGATCTTTTTTTGTAATTCTAAAATATGGTCCGCACAATGATAAGGAATGCAGATTCCAGTTTCCCTTAGAATACTTACTCTTTAGTTCGCCTATATTATTGTACACTAAATCCCTGTGATCAATTTCACGTGTATCTTCTCTTTTTAGATAAGTTGGGCAAGTTTCTATAAAACTATTATAACCATCCCAAAGATCAGTGTAGGATTCCTGCTCAAGAATTGATGATAACTGCATCAAAGTATTAAAATGAAAAACTTTATTACCATGACGCCCTCGTGTTTGTTTGTCAATTACTATCATTTTTTTATATACCTTTAATAGAAATATGTAGTATATGCAACCCTACTATCAGCATCAATACGCTTTCCACGATGTGGGAAAGTAGAATCAAACATTACCAAAGTACCAGCTCGCCCAGTAATCTCTATGATATCTTCATTTTTATAATTTTTTACTATTGCTTCATCCATGATCCTAAGATTAGAAAATGTTGGTAAATCTTTCACAGATTCTTTTGAATTGGCTACAAACATAAAAGGTCCATTGTCTTCCGAAACATTTGTAAGATACAACATGCTCTTAAATTGGTGTTCCTTTTTGCTATCTAAATGCCACCCACCACCGGAATCAATATTTTCTCCAGTTCTAAAATTTAAAATTCCAGCCACAGTTCTGTTTGGAGTATTACACGAACTATATCTCTTGGCAATATCCAATATGAAAGAGTCATTGATGAACTCATTTGCGCTCTTTATATGACGATTGGAGTGTTGACATCTGACATCACCGCCCTGACCATTTTCAAAAACGTGCATAGGAAGACTATACACTTCTTGCAAAGCCAAGTCACACCTCTCGGAAGTCCAGTATCCTGGAACAACACAATATCCAAAGTTATTTAAATTAGATAAAATTTCCTCTTTAGATATCATCCCACACCCACCTAGGATCTATTTGCTTTAACTCTAGAGTTTCCTCCAGATTGGATATCTTATGATGCATAAGGGTTTGTTGGACAGGTGAACCCTTCTCATAGTTATCCCACAGTGCTCGATCCATCCAGTTCTGACCGGAAGTGAAATACTCACTTATTTTTCCATAATGAATTATAACTGGATTTTTTTCTACATTTATCCAGGGTTTTGGAACATTCACTGGCTGGTTAGATGGGCGCACCCTGTGTTGTTTTATATCATATTTTAGCTCATAATTAGGAATATTTCTAACAAAGAACCCCTTTCGATATGTAGTCGTGAATGGATCCCAGTGGATATTAGAACCCGTCCTGGATGTATAAGAGTCCACTCTATAATGTTTTTCATCACCCCATAAGTGTACCCAAGGAAAAGTCCATAAATTATTTTTCTCTTTATGCCTGGTTTCTAGAGAATTTATCCATTCTACAATATCTGGTGAAGGCATCTCATCGGCGTCTAAAAATAAAAAATAATCTGGGTCGTGTTTGTAGGCCGCGCTAAGTAATTCCTGACGCTGTAAAGCACCTTGCCTGTCCCCATTCTCTCTCGGTTCCCTTCTGTGATACTCTACGGTCTTGTACTTACTACAAATGTCATACGTATCATCTGTACTATTATCATCACTTATAATAATTTTTTCGCAAAAACTTGATAGTTGTCTTATAGTATCCTTTAGGAGCCACCCAGTATTCTTCGTGGGTATACAAGCTACAACCTTGTGTTTCATATCAAATCTTTCCAAAATAACTTATTCTTATTTTTAGAGATTTTATCAGAAATCAACACGTATGTTCTCAAGCCTGGTTCTTTTGAGGTTGTATACAAATTGTGTGTATCTGAGAAAGTGTCTAACATCCAGTTTTCACCAACTGAAAAATCATGAGGCAAATGATTGTGCAGTGAGAAAAAATTATTACGTTTTCTCGATTCGGTTGTGTGAAACTCAAAAGCTATATGAGAGGCTTTCTTTAGTATTTCAACACTGCTTTTGCACTTATCCGTTAGCAAAGAGTATTCACCTCCTTCGCAATCAATTTTAAAAGCCCAATTCTTATCAGAATCTAGATTATGTTCTTCAAAAATATCTTCCAATGTCAAGGTGTCAATCGTATTCCAGACCTTATCATAAAGAAATTCATCTGTGGAGTATGGTATATTTATCTTCTGACCTGTGCCAAAGGCTTTATCACTCATTATAACATTTGTTATATTCCCCTTTTCAACAACATCAATTAATTCATCAAAGTATGGAACATCAGGCTCATAGCCATAACAAACTGTTTTTGGATTACTCTCCGCTATATGATTTAAATGCCACGGGTTCGTAACTCCCCTTGAGCCAATGTCGATAAAATAATCAAAATAATTTTTAGGATAATGATTTGTTAAATATTCTTCTGGTCTGTTATATTTGTTTTCTATTTTTTCACTTATGTCTGTAAACATCTTGTCTCCCTCTAAGTTTTTATCTCTATTTCTAGAGATAGGATTTTAATTCCTCTTTTTCCATTGTGTATCTTACTATTTTTGTTTCTGGAGTTTGAATGCCCTCAAGAACATATAAGATATAGTAATCTTCTTCTTCCTCAAAAGAAACAACATGTGGTGGACCTAAGTGTGTTGCCATCGACTTTACGCACCCCTTCTCCCCACTCTCTTTTACTGATTGGGGATCTTGTGAAAATATATTGGACAAAACTTGCCATTGTTCCCCATCCGATGACAGCATTACTAAAGTTTTTTTATCTGTATATTTTCTCTTTGAACCATCAGGCGATAATATAAAGTTTCTAAAATGGTGCGTAAACGAGACATATTTATCTGTGTTTGGGACTGGGTAAGCTCCCATGTAGTATAGGTTCTCATTTGAAAAATCAAATCCCGGATCTTTTGTAACGAGAGTCGGCTTTGACCACTTTATCAAATCTTTGGACTGTACTCTCAATACATGTCGAACGCCCAGTTTAATATTGCATCGCAAGTATGTGACATATTCACCGATATTGTGATCATAAAAAATAGATGGCATTGTGTCAGAACCAAGGACCCTATCCCCGCAATCTGTAAACACACTCAGTACCGGCAACTGATGATGTAAATCCCATTTTATTCCATCAGCAGACTTAAAAATATAAAACCCATTAGCATGTTTTGGATGATGAAAATCATCACTAAATAAAACTCTTTTTTCATTAGGCCATACTGGATCGGGTGCTGGAATATTTTCTTGATTTTTACTAATTGAACAACCTACAAGATTCGCATGATTCTTGTTGGTATGATATCCCCCGATAGCCTTGTACCTTTCATTGTCTGGTGTTTTTGGATTCGTGTCATAAAACGCTCGAAAGTTTTGAATCGCCAACGAATTGACTAACACAGTATTGTTTGCAGGCTTTATAAAATCATTACCACTCTTAATCGCATAACATATTTCAGAAGGATTATCTAAACGATAATAAATCTTATCGCCCACAAGATGCGAGTAGCATCCGGTCCATGCAGAATTTTGCTCCCTAGAGGTCTCTCCTAAGTTGAGTGCTATTTTCTCTCTTTTAATTTTCATTTTACTTCTATCTCTAATCATTCACTTTTGATATTGCCATCTCTGTAGTTTTAAAATATTTTTCAAGAAACTCTGCTCTTAGGTTGTCCCATATTCTATCTCCTTCAGGAGTTAGGCTTTCCGCCATCTTTATTTCTCGCCACCGGTTTTTTGGAAACTTACAATACATCACAAACGTGCGTTGAAGACCGTAAATCTCCTCCTTTGTAAAGTTTGGCATCTTCAAGGTACTCCAAGATACGTTAGCGGGGGCAATAAACTCAGGGTCTACGTAACCCTTTCTTTCGCACAGGTCCCTCAAGACAGTGCCCTTGTAAGGGGCAAATGTGGAGCAACTTAAATTAAAAGACTCTATTTCTCTATTAAGTTCTATTGTATCCATCGCCAAGTCGTATGTTTCATCTGGAAAACCAATGATATTATTTATTGTAAAAGGAATATCTAATTTTACAGGATTCTTCAAAGCGTCAATGGCATCTTGATTGCTGTATTTTCTATCAATAACATTTCCACGGAATTCTTCATTACCGTGTTCTAGTCCAAATGACATATGATGTAAGCCAACGCCTTTGAGCAATTTTAACTTTTCATATCCACCAACTTGATCCGACACAGTTTCAGTTCTTGATTGACACCAAAAAGGGAACTTAAATTCAGAATACATTTCACAGAATTCTTCCAACTCAGTGCGTTTCCAAGCTAGGAAGGTGTCTGCCCAAAAGAAAACATATTGACCATCCCACTTGTCCCGAAAATTTACAAGCTCTTCTCGAATCTTGTACATAGATTTTTTTCTAAAAAAACTACTTTTGGTTTGTGAAGCGTACAAGGTGTTTTGTGCTGGGGAGTTACAAAATGTACATGTATAGGGACATCCTCTATGTGTTTCTATTGGCAACATTCTATAGATGCTACCTCTCATTGGGCGATAGAATCTATCATCCTCAAAAATAGTATAATCAATGGGCGGCAACTCCTCCATATCGATTGCTTTACCGGGACCATTTTGTACTAATTCACCATTTCGATCTTTTACCCATAAACCTGGTATATAGGAATAATGCTCTGGGTTGTCCAAATTGGCGCATAAATCTACTAGAGGCTTCTCCCCCTCTCCAACACATACAATGTCTATGGATTTTTCTCTCATAACCCTCTCGGGTGCAAAAGTAGCATAGACACCACCCACTATTGTCAATATATTGCGCTTCTTTACAAAACGAAGATGATCCAAGAGCAATACGCCCCTCAAGAACGTACTCTCTGTAACTGACATTGCAATGAGATCGGGTTTGAATGAATCAACCTTGCGTGTAAGATCATCAAACATATTTGTTAGCTTTATTTTAACACCCTTTCCGGACGCACATTCTAAAGCTTGACTTTGAACCGGCTTAGTAAAGAGAGATTTTTCTCTCTCTACCTCAGTATCAGCTTTTCCTTCGAAATCGTATCCGGTGCTATCAAATAGATCAACTTTGTGACCTTCACTTTTCAGAAGGCTAGAAAAGAGACCAATAACAGGGGGCACGAGACTCATGTCTCTTTCATTGGGATAAACCAATAATATTCTTTTAGAACTCATATGACTTTTTTTATTATATTATAAAAGCAATCAATTTACAAGTAAAATCTTTTTATCATATTGCTTCTCCATGTCGTAAACAAATTGCTCAGACTTACCAGAATCATGGGGATTTTCTTGTATTCTGGTTCCGTCCGTTGTAAATGGTGTCGTCCCAGAATCGCTATATAAGTATTTTAAAGATGGTTGAACTTCTTCGGGGCTGTAGTAATATCCCTTCTCGCTTACTTTGAAAAAATTAAAACCAACTAATGCAATCTCTGTTATATCTTTTTTTCTAACAAAGTAATCTAATGCAATTGTTCCACACGATGGGTCAAAACCAAATTCTTCTTTAAATTGTGGTATTCGAGTTTCACCATATGCCGGGGCGTAGCGGACTTCATGTTCTGGGAATATATTATCCGAGCCGGGATGTTGAGCATAGTGTGTGTTTAGTATAAACTTTAGACCCAAGCTATTAAGTCTTTTTCTTGAATAAGGATTAGGATCGTGCGCATTTAGAAAATGATAAGTAGCTCTCTCGCCTATATACTTTTCGTATCCATCTATTGGCGGAAAGTTACAGATTGCAACCTCGTCAAAAGAATCTATAAACTCTTTAGTGCTTTTTAGGACACTCGGTCCTTTTCCAATTATTACAACTGATTTTGCCATAAGATGACATTATCCCCTGATACATTTTGGCAAAACAGGATCATCTGGATTCAATTCTCTAATCCTAAAATCAGTCCCATCATCAAATGGATATAATTTGTTTTCGATAGCATCTGACAATAAATCTACGTTTGCGCAAAATCTATATTTTGGGTGACTATATGTGTGAAGCTTATAGACCATCTCATCAGGAGACATACACCAAGAAAAATGGCATC
>TARA_R110002020_G_scaffold70506_8_pt1 | contig 14149 bp, 14 predicted proteins | sample TARA_R110002020 | Tara Oceans TARA_R110002020 (sample SAMEA4396489) | marine metagenome | biome: Westerlies Biome; feature: [MES] marine water layer (ENVO:01000295) within the mesopelagic zone...; material: water (ENVO:00002006), including particulate matter (ENVO:01000060) such... | reverse complement strand
CCGCAGACGGCCGAGGTGGGGTGCAGCCGGTCCAGCAGCTGGCCCAGCGATTCCGCCGCGTTCCCGGCCAGCGGCGCTTCGAAATCGCTGCGAAGGTGCATCAGGTGCCCGGCCTCGACCGTGGCGGGATCGGTTTCCGACACGTCGGCGATCCCGGCCTCGGCAAAGGCGGTGCGGATGTATTCGGCGACAAGGCCCTGTTCCTCGACGATCTTGTCGGACCAGGTGACGGTCTGCGGATCGGTTCCGGGGTCGGGCCACTGTGTCCCCGCCAGCGCCATCGTTTCCAGCTTCCGGGTGTCGGCTGACAACAGCACCTCGGGCGTGGCGACCAGCCAGCAGCCGGTTTCCGGCGCGTGGAACAGCGCGATGCAGGCGGTGGGGTAGAGATCGGCCAGCTCTTCGGCCATGTCGATCAGATCGTGATCGGGGCCAAGGCTGCGCGTCTCGGCCCGGGAGACGACGATCTTGCGCGCCACGCCGGATCGGATCGCTGCAACCGCACGGGAGATGATCGTCTGGTAGCTGGCTTCATCGGTGCAGGCCGGTGCCGGACCTGTCGCCGCGATTTGGGCACGGGACGGTGCCTCCGCCGACAGGAACGCGCGCTGATCGTCCGTCACCGGGGTGCTGGACCATCCGGTGCCGGTGAAGCACTGCACCTCGTCAAGGATCAGAATGTCGGCCGGGATCATGTGCGCGCGGGCGCCGCTTTCGGCATGGAAGGGGCAGATCGCGAAACTCGGTCTGGTTGTGCCGAAGACGGGCGCCACTTCGCTGCCCGTCAGCGAGACCAGCGCCGAGAACCCGGTGTCGCCATGCCCGCGCCACAGCGCGAAGGGCAGGCCGCGGTCTGCCGCCAGGGCTATCGTCTGGCGTTGGGTCCCTGTGATCATGGCGTGTCCTTCCCGGAATTTGGCCGGACTTTGGGCCGAAGGCAGGCCAGACGGTAGGTAAAACCGGGTCAGGTGGAATAGCCTGACGCTATAATGCTTCGGATTCGTCGGGCAAACCGAAGTCTTCCAGCGCCGCGCACATGCATTGGTAGAACAGGTCGATGTCGGCCTCGCCTATCTTGTCCGCGCGACACTGGAACAGAAGCGGTTGCCGCGGGGAGCCGCGGATCGGCAGGACCTTCAGCCCGGGGTCGTGAATGCCGCGGGCGGTCAGCTCGTCTATCGGCGCGATGCCGAAACCCTCGCGGATAAGTTGCGGCGCGGTGTTGGCGAACCGGGTCTCGATGGCGATCTGCGGCTGGACCCTGGCGGCGGCGAACATCGCCGTCAGGTTGCCCAGGTGGGGAGAGCGGGGGTGGAGATACACCAGTGGCTCGCCCGCCAGATCCGACGTTGTGATGTCGTTGTTCCGGGCCAACGGATGATCTATCGGCACGACGCAGGTCATCGCAACCGACGACAGCCGGCGCGAGATGAAGGCGGCGTCCTCCATCGGCACGATGGTCATCGCGCAATCGCCTTCGCCCACCAGCAGGTAATCCCGCACCTGCTTTAGTGAGATGGTGTCGAGACGGAGCCGCGTCGTGGGCCGCTTGGCCGCGAAACGCGCCAGCACCCGCGGCCCCAGCGCATTGGCAACGGATTGCGTGGCGCCAAGGCGGAAGGTGACATGGCCGCCCTTCACCACCTCCATCACCGTCTCGGACAGATGCTCCAGCGCGGCGAGCGTCGGGTTCGACGCGTCGAACACCTGCTGCCCGATCACCGTGGGGCGCAAGCCGCTGGCCGTGCGGATGAACAGCTTCACGCCCAGCACGTCCTCCAGCCGCCGCACGGTGTTGGATACCGACGGCTGGGCGATGCTTAACGAATGCGCGGCGGCCGAGATCGAGCCGCGGCGGACGACTTCGCGAAAGACTTCTAGCTGGCGCAGGGAAAGCATGCGGGTGTCGCTTTTGAGACGGTTCCACACTATAGGGCGGGGCGGAGCCAGACAAAAGGAGTTGCCCGCATGGGGTTAACGTCAGCCGGTGTGTTCGCGTTCATGATCGGGGATCCTGTGGCGCAGACGGTGATGCCCGGGGTGGTCAACACCCGTCTGGCCAACAGCGATGCGGTGATGGTTCCGGTGCATCTGCCACCCGTGGGGCTGGCCCGGTTCGTCGAATCCGTGCGCGACATGAAGAACTGCCGCGGCTTCGTGGCGACGGCGCCGCACAAGCTGCCGCTGGTTGGCATGGTGGACCGGGTGACGGACGCCGCCGAACTGTGCGGGGCGGTCAATATCGTCCTGCGCGGCGATGACGGCGTGCTGATCGGCGACAACATAGACGGGCCGGGATTCGTGACAGCGCTTGAGAGCAAGGGCTTTGTCGTGGCGGAACGGCGGGCGGTGATCTTCGGGTGCGGCGGGGCCGGGGCCTCGATCGCGTGGGCGCTGGCCGAGGGCGGGATCAAGGACCTGGCGCTGATCGATACGGACGACGCGAAGGTCGATACCATCCGCGCGCGGCTTGGCGGCCCGTGCCGGTCGGGCGCGCCGGGGGATATCGCCGCCACCGATCTGGTGGTGAACGCGACTTCCATCGGCCTGGATGGCGTGTCGATGGTCGATCCGCTGGACGACCTGACGCCCGGCGCGCTGGTGGCCGACGTGGTGACGAAACCGCCGGTGACACCGTTCCTGGCCCGCGCACAGGCGCTGGGACACGAGATCCAGACCGGCGCCGCCATGGCGCGCGCGCAGGTCGCCATGGCGCTGGAACGGTTCGGCATCACCGGAGCGTGAGACATAGCCTGAAGCTATGACAGCACCGAGTTTCCGACGTGTACGCCGCCGGCAAATGGGGTAGGGTTCGGCTCCGAGATTACGCACCGCGCCTGAGCCGTTTGACGGTCGCACCGCGCGATGCGAAGGGAGAGAGTACCACCCGGACCGGGCGGCGCCCGGACGGGGAACAATCGGGAGGAAAGAACGATGTTCAACGCAATTTCGCGCCGCGGCCTGATGGCCGGCGCCAAAGGCATGGCGCTGGCCGCCGTGGCGACGCTGACGGCCGTGCCGGTCTTCGCGCAAGACAAGGTCACGCTGGGCGCGCTGCGCTTCACCAGCCATGGGGCCGGCTTCGTGGCGCTGGAAAAGGGCTACTTCGCCGAAGAAGGGCTGGACGTGGACCTGGAATTCTTCCAGTCGGCCCAGCCCATCGCCGTGGCGACCGCATCGGGCGACGTCGATTTCGGTGTGACCGGTGTCACCGGCGGCCTGATGAACCTTGCCGAAAAGGACGCGATCCGGATCGTGGGCGGCGTGCTGCATGAAAAGGCCGGCTATGACGGGATGATGATCCTTGCCTCGAACAAGGCCTATGATGCAGGCCTGACATCGGTCGACGACATCCCGGGCCATTCGGTGGCGATGACGCAGGTGGGCTCCACCTTCCATTACATGACCCACCTGATCGCCGAGGACAAAGGCTGGAACATGGACGACATCCGCCTTGTGCCGTTGCAGAAAGTGGGATCGATGGTGGCGGCCCTGAAATCGGGCCAGGTCGACGTGATGATCATGGTGCCGCACATCGCCAAAGCGCTGGTGGAAGCCGGGGCCGCCAAGGAACTGGGCTGGTTGAACGAATCCGCGGAATACCAGATCTCGACCATCATCACCTCGGTCGAGAACATCGAGGAAAACCGCGACATGGTGGAACGCTTCCTGCGGGCCTACGGCAAGGGGATCGCGGACATGAACCGCGTGATGCTCTCTGACGATGCCGACCCGGCCGAGAAGGAAGAGATCACCAAGATGATCCACAAGTACGTCTACGCGGATCGCCCCTACGAGAAGGCCGCGCCTTCGATCCAGGCGGGCGCGATGTTCCTGAACGACGGTGCCGCGGTCAACAAGACCGACATCGCCGAGCAGATGCAGTGGTTCACCGAAGAGGGCCTTGTCGACAGCGACCTGACGGTCGACCAGCTTGTCGATACGTCCTTCGTGCAAAGCTACTGACGGGAAGACGATGCAGCTCAGGATCGAGAACGTTTCGCACGACTACGGACCGCTCCCGGTCCTGAGCGACATCAACTTCACCATCGGCGAGGGGGAGATCGTCTGCGTGATCGGCCCCTCGGGCTGCGGCAAGTCCACGCTTCTGCGGATGTTGGGCGGGCTGGAGAAACCGACACGCGGGCAGATCCTTGAAGTGGGCAAACCGCCCGAAGGATCGCTGAACCCGCTGACCTACGTGTTCCAGGATTTCGCGCTGCTGCCCTGGCGCAGCGTGCACGGGAACATCTCGCTCGTGCTCGAAGGGCACGGGCTGTCGAAGACCGATATCGACACGCGGATCAAGGACGTGCTGGAACGGACGCGGCTTTCGGATTTCGAATCCGCGATCCCGAAGCAGCTGTCGGGCGGCATGAAGCAGCGGGTCGCGATCGCGCGGGCGCTGGCCGTCGATCCGGCAGTGCTCTTGATGGACGAACCGCTGTCGGCGCTGGACAGCCAGACGCGGGAATTGCTGATGGCCGACCTGATCGGCCTGTGGGAACGCGAACGGTTCGCGGCCTGCTACATCACGCACAACCTGAACGAGGCCGTGCGGCTGGGCCACCGCGTGGTGGTGCTGTCGCGCCGGCCGGGCAAGGTCCGCGAGATCGTTGAGATCGACATGCCGCTGGAAGATCGCGACATGACCGACCCGCGGATCGCGAAGCTGCAGCAGGATCTGTGGGACATGATGCGCGAAGAAGCGCTGGATGCCGACCGCGAACTAACGACCTGAATTCATGGGGCAGGGCAGGGCCGCGCGCCTGACGGGCCCGCCCACCCACCCCGTCGGTGTCTGCTGCGCGGCCACCTCGCCCGCCATGCGCGCGGCCATTGATGACCGGAAGGACAGGATATGAGTGTGACCGACATCGACAGTGCCTCGACTGACAGCGACGTGCGCCCGGTGCCCTTCCGCGGCGGTGGCTTCAAGACCATCGACCGGAAGTTCGTGGGGCTGGGCGTCTTCATCGTGCTGTTCGCCTTCTGGGAATGGGGCTCTCGGTCCGGGTTCATTTCCTCGCTGGTGCTGCCGGCCCCGTCCGAGGCGCTGGAAGCCTTCATGGATCTCGCCCGGTCGGGCGATCTGCAGCTTCACCTTGCGGCGTCGCTGCAACGGCTGGTGCTGGGCTTTACCTGCGGCACGCTGCTGGGGCTGACCGTGGGCACGCTGATCGGGCTGAACTCGCTGGCGCGGGCCGGCATCTCGCCGCTGGTGTCGGCGATCTTCCCGATCCCCAAGATCGCGCTTTTGCCGCTGTTCATCATCTGGTTCGGGATCGGCGAAGGTTCCAAGGTGGCCACGATCCTGTTCGGATCTTTCTTCCCCACCGTCATTGCCACCTATTCCGGCATCGACGGCGTGGACCGCACGCTGATCCGCATGGGGCAGAGTTTCGGCCTGTCCCGCTGGCACATTATCCGCAAGATCGTGCTGCCGGCGACGCTTCCGTCGATCCTGTCGGGGATGCGGATTTCGGCCTCGATCTCGATCATTCTTCTCGTCGCGGCCGAGATGATCGGCGCCGAATACGGCATCGGCGCCTACGTGCTGCTGGCCGGTAACCTGATGGCCACCGACCAGCTGATCGCGGGTGTGGTGATGCTGTCGATCCTTGGGTTGATCGTGAACTTCCTGATCAGCCGCGCCGAGAAATATCTGCTGAGCTGGAGAAGCTGAATGACCGACTATGACGTGATTGTCGCCGGTGGTGGAGCTGCCGGCGTAGGCGCCGCTTTGGGTGCCGCCAAGGCGGGCGCCAGGGTGTGCCTTGTTGAAAAGTACGGGTTTCTGGGCGGCGCGGCCACCAATGCGCAGGTGCTGGCCTATTGCGGGTTCTTCCAGCGGGGCGAGGATCCGGTGCAGGTGATCCGCGGCGCGGGCGAGGAAGTGCTGGCCACGCTCGACGGGATGGGCGTGGACCGGACAGCGTACCGGTCGCCCACCACGGGCAACTGGATCGTGTTGCTGGATCCCGAACGGCTGAAGCTGGGGCTGGACCGGGTGCTGGCGGATCGCGGGATCGACGTGATGCTGCACACGCGGATTTCAGGCGCGGTGCGCGACGGCGACCGGATTTCCGAAGTCACGCTGGCCGGGATGGACGGCGCGTTCCAGGCGCAGGCCGGGGCCTATGTGGATGCAACGGGAGACGCGAACCTGTCGCTGGTGGCGGGACAGGCGATGCAGGTGGGCGACGGCGAAGGGCGGCTTCAGGCCTCGACCGTGCCGATCCGGATCGGGGGCCTGCCCGCCGGGCTGCGCATCGATCGGCAGAAGATGCAGGCGGCGATTGCCGAGTTCAACCACCGCTCGGAACACAAGATCGACCGGCACGATGCCGGGATCTACACCAAGGTGACGGGGACGAACGATTTCTGGTGGCTGGTGATCGACCGGGCGATGCCGGACCTAACCTCGGCGTCCTTCACGAAAGCCGAACAGACGGGCCGCGAGATGGCGCATACTCTGGTCGAGGTGCTGCGCGACACGGTCGAAGGGTTCGAAGGCGCGTGGCTGGCCCAGACCGGCCCGCAGCTGGGTATCCGCGAAACGCGGCATCCGGCGGCGCGCTATGACGTGACCCATGACGATGTGCTGTCAGGCCGCCAGTCGGATCAGGGCGTGGCGCGGGCGGCGTGGCCGATCGAGCTGCACACCGAGGCCGGCAAGCCGATCTATGAATTCGTGGGCGGAGAGGGGTTCTTCCACGTACCTTTCGACGCGATCCGGGCCGAGGGGCTGGAGAACCTGTATTACGGCGGTCGGGTGATCGGGGCCGATCCCCACGCCTACGGGTCCATCCGTGTGATGGGCACGGCATTCGGCACGGGCGAGGCGGCAGGCGTGGCCGCGGCGCTCACGTCGGGGGCAGGGACCGCGCCGGAGGTTGAGGCGCTGCAAGGTGCATTGATCGGGGTTGGCGCGCTGGTGTGAACCGGGGCGGTGCGTGGGTACCACGCACCCTACGGATGCGGCTGGCGTAGGGTGTGTGCTTCGCACGCACCATTGGCCCGACGCTCAGGCCCGGGCGCGTTCTGAAGCCGAAACCGATGCCCGCGCCGCCGCCGTCAGGGCGGCGAAGATGCGTCGCTGGGCCTTGACAAGGAACAGATGTTCCGGGTGCCACTGGACGCCCAGGGCGAAGCCCGGGCCGGGGCTTTCGATCGCCTGGATCATGCCGCCCTCGTCGCGGGCGGCGACGTGGAATCCTTCGCCCAAACGGTCCACGGCCTGGCTGTGCAACGCATTGACCTTCAAGCGTTCCGCGGCCTCACCGCCACCCGCCACGCGGGCGAGGCGCGAGCCGGGTTCCAGCTGCACGCGGCGGCGGGGCAGGACGGTGTAGTAGCGGCGGGAGCGGGGATGGGCGGCGAAGGCGTCTCCGTGCAACGTGCCCCCGGCGGCGACGTTCAGCATCTGCGCGCCGCGGCAGATGCCCAGCACGGGGATGCCCCGGTCAAGAGCTGCTTCGGCCAGACGGCGTTCCATCGCGTCGCGGTCGGGGTCCAGTCTGGCCTCGACGATCCATTCGCCATCGTAAAGCGCCGGGGAAATGTCGTCTCCGCCGCCAATGATCAGCGCATCGACGGACCCGAGATCCGATGGCTTGCCCACCTGCCACCGGACGGCGCGTCCGCCGGTAAGCCACAGGTTGAAGGCCACCAGCGGAAAGATGCGCCAACCGGATCGCTGCGACGTTGTCACGGCGATCCGGGGCGCGTCGGCCGACACGCCGATCCGTGCCATGCGTTTGCGGGCACGGTCCAGCGCATCGAAGGGAATGCCGCGGGCCAGGGCTTCGGTCGTGCCCCAGCTCATGCCACGCAGCTGGCGCCACCCGCGGGGGCGAGCATCGCCTGTGCGCCCAGAAGGCGGGTGACTTCGGCATGGTAGATCGCGGCGTCCTCGCGGTCGGCATCGACGCCCATGTATTCCTGCCACACCTCGCCGAGCGTGGTCAGCAGGTGAGGCGAACGGGCGACCCGTTCCACCAGCACCCAGCGGCGCCATTCGTAGGCCAGGCTCCAACCCTGAGTACCCAGGCGACTGTCGGGCAGGCGGTAGTGGTAGGCCGGACGCGCGCGGACCGAGCTGTGATCGCTGTAGTACTCGGCGAAGATCTCGGGCCGGACCGAGGCCAGCGCTGGCAGCAGGTCGAGTCCGTGATTGCGCGAGGCGATATGCGTGCCGGTGATCCGGGCGAAGGTATCGATCCCCATGTCGGGGCCGTGCGCGACCAGATCATCGACATAGGTTTCCGGGAAGCGCTGCGTGAAGGGCAGCAGGCGGCGGCTGAAATCCAGCGGATCGCGGGTGCGCAACCACGGTTCGAGCAGGGCATAGGCCATCGCGATACGCGGCATGTCGGTGCCATCGTCCGGGTCGGCCAGTTCGGCGTTCAGGTGCAGCCCGAAGCCCCAGGCCAGCCCCTCGCCCGATCCCTTTGCGCCACGGGCCGTCAGCGCGGACAGCAGTGTTTCCATCAGCGGCAATGCGTTCTGGCTGACCGGTTCGGTCACGATTTCGACCGGGATCACCGACCGGCCCAGCGACACGACCGCATCCGAGAACATGCCTTCCGACTGGGGCCGGTACTTGCTGTCGAGATAGATATCGAGATCGCCGCAGTCGGAGCCCACGACCTTCCATTCGGCCGGGCCCATCCGTTCGGCCACGCCATGCAACGCAGCGGCGGCACAGCGCGCGGCCTTCTCCGGAGACAGGGAGCCGAACTCCACCTCGATCCCCACGCGGCGCGGGCGGGGTTCGGCGGGGTTTTCGGGCAGCGGCGGGTAGGCCAGACTGTTGGCGATGGAGGGGTGTGGTTTGCGGGCCACCGTGGCGCGTTCGAGCACACGGGCAGGTCCGGTGGGGGCGGGGCCATGGACAGGGCCGTGAAGGGCGCTGTGCGTCGGGGCGAACTCGGTCATGCTCATGTAACGTGAACGCCCCGGCGCGGAAATGGTTCCGTTCTATCGGTCGGGATCGAAAGCCTGAACGGGGAAATCTGCCGATACCGAATACGTCTCGTCCTCGATCTCGACCACGGCGTCGCTGTCGAGCTGTCGCGCGAAGGCGGTGATCAGCTGCGTGCCGAGACCGCTGGACAGCGTGTCGACCTGGTTCGTCTCGCGCGAGTCGGGGTCGGGATCGATCGAGTTCTTGACCGACAGGCGGATGCTGTCGCCGTCTTCCTGCCCCGTCGTGGTCAGGGACACGGTCAGCCAGCGATTGTCCGAGCTGTCGGGGCCAAGGTATTTCAACGCGTTGGTCACGGCTTCGACGGTCAGAAGCGCGAAGGGCAGGGCCTGGTCCGGGTACAGGATCACCGGGGCCAGTTCCATCGTCACCTGAGGCCGTTTCGACTGTCCGCCCGGCGACAGCTGGATCAGCGGGCCGATCACGTCGCGCAGCAATTCGTCGGCACGCACGCGGCCCAGCTCGGCCGCCTGGTACAGGCGCTGGTGGACGGTCGACATGCCCGAAACCCGCCGGTTGACGCTGGCCAGTGCGTTCGAGATCTCCATGTCGTCGGTGCGGCGGATCTGAAGGTTGATGATCGACGAGATCAACTGAAGGTTGTTCTTCACCCGGTGGTGGACCTCCTTCAGCAACACGTCCTTGTCATGGAGCGCGTCCATCAGCCCGGCTTCGTCGCGGATCAGGGTTTCGGCCACGGCCATGAACTCGGCCTCGATCGCTTCAAGCTCGTGGGGAAGGGTGCCTTCGGGCGCGGGCTTCGGCAATTCGCGGGTGCGCCCGAACCGCCGCATCTGCGCGCCCAGGATGGAAACGGGGCGGACAAGCTGGCGGTGCACCGCCCAGTAGACAAGGCCCAGCGACAGGACCCACATCAGCAGCGGGAAGAGTGCGGCGGATATGGCGGCGGCCCGCACGACAGTGGTGTCGCGCCGCGGCCAGACAGCCATGGCGAAAGCCGCGCCCGACAGGATCGGGACACCGGCCAGCACCTGGTTTCCGGTCTCGGCGATGCGGATGGAGCGGGTGCCGATCAGGCCGCTCTGGCTTTCGAATTCGGCGATCAGGGCGGCGCGAACCTCCTGCGGCGGCAGGGGGACGGTTTCGGGCTCGTCGTCGGTACGGCGCGATACGCCGGGATTGATCACCCCTCCGACGGCATTGACCACGAACAGATGCACCGGCCCCGCGGCGCTTTCATCGGCACCCGGTGCGACGCTGTCGTCTTCGTCGCGTTTCAGGATCACGGTCACGGCGCCCGTCAGGCGTGATTGCGCGCCGTTGTCGGTCAGCGCCCAGACCGGCAGCGAGACCACGACCTGGGGCGGAGTGTTGGTTTCGGGCGCACCCGGAATGCGGCGGATCGTCAGGATGCCCCGGCCGGCGGTGGCGGCATCGGGTGCGGCGCGGTTGTCCGACGCGCAGGGCGATGGCGGTTGCGGGCCGATCCCGGCAGAGGATTCCAGGGCGGTCTGCGCCTCGTCGACCGGCACGAAGCCGGCATAGGAGAACCGCCCGCGCGATCCGGTCACGAAGCGGGACATCAGCGCAGCACAGGCTTCGGCATCGGAATCGACCTCGGGCAGGACCGAGGCCAGCGTGCTGGCCGCCGCGCGCGCGGTATCCAGATCGTCACCTTCGGTGCTGGCGAATTCCTTCAGCCGGATCATGCGGTCGCGATAGGCGATTTCGTCAAGTTCGCTCTGAAGCCGCAGCGTTTGCGCCACGGCAATCAGCCCCAGCGGCAGCAGCGCCAGGGTCAGAACGATCCCCAGCCGGAAGGATAGCGACCGCCGCCATGACCGGCCCTGCACATCGATGACCGGGCTGCCCGATACACTGGCATGACCCGATCCCGCTTCAGTCGAATTCACGCGAGGCCGCTCCCGTTCCCGTTCACGACAGAGCGCGTCGCGGCGTCGGTCATGTCGAGCGTTTCATCGGGCTCGAGCCCCATCCGTTCGGCCAGAGCCAGACGGCCCCGGGCCAGTCGGCTCTTGATCGTGCCGACCTTCACGCCGCAGACATCGGCGGCTTCTTCGTAGGAGTATTGCAGCACGCCGATCAAGGTCAGAACCTCGCGCTGTTCGACGGGAAGCTTGGCCAGCGCCGTGCGCAGGTCCGTCATCTGCAACCGTCCGTCATGGGCCGGTTTTTCCGACAGCCGTCCCACCAGCGCGCCTTCGGCATCCTCCACCATGCGGCCCGCCTTGCGGCGGTCGGAATAGTAGGTGTTGCGCAGGATGGTAAACAGCCACGCACGCATATTGGTGCCGGTTTCGAACCGGTCCAGCGCCGACCATGCCTTCAGGACCGTATCCTGCACCAGATCATCGGCCTGGGCCGAGTTCCGCGTGAGGCTGAGCGCGAAGGCCCGCAGGACCTTCATGTGTGAAACAAGCTCTTCCTTGACCTGGGCCAATTCCGCCGGGTCTGTCCGTTTCGGTTTGGGTTCGGTCGGATGTCCGTCGCTCGGGCGGTCGCCGGCAGGGTGGACGGTTGTCATTGAGCGGTCTCCCCGTCGCTGCGTTGCGGCGCGGGCATGACTTCGGGCGCATCGATCTGGTCGAGCTGGTTCAGGAGGTTCAGGAGCCGCGGCGGCAGCTCCTCTTCTGCGTCTTCCTCGAAGACGCGGCGCAAGCTTTCGTCGATCTGCACGGCTGCAGTTCGTTTTTCCCTTTTATGTGGCATGTGGTCCCTTCGGCCCTTTTCGCTTTCGGCGGTCTGACGATCGTAGAAATTATCCGGCGTGTGGGGAACAAACGCCGCTGTCGCGAGTTTGTTCCGTGAAAAACGATGTTCTGGGAGAATAATTTTGACGACCTCCACCGACGCCGCACCCGGCAACAAGATGACGCTTTCGGATCTCATTGCGCCCCATCTGCCCTATTTGCGCCGTCATGCGCGGGCGCTGACGGGCGCCCAGTCGAGCGGTGATGCCTATGCTGCCGCCACGCTCGAGGCCATTCTGGCCGAACCGTCCTGCTTCGATGCCGCGACCATGGGTGGCAAGGCCGCCCTGTTTTCGGTGTTTCACGCGATCTGGACCGGCAGCGGCGAATTGCAGGCCGAGCCCGACGCCGGCCCCGCAACCCGCGCCAAGGCGCTGGAACGCTTGTCGTCGCTGACCTCGGGCAGCCGCGAGGCGCTGCTTCTGAACACGGTCGAAGGGTTCTCGATCGAGGACGTGGCGGCCATCATGAAGATCAACATCGACGAGGCGGCGACCCTGGTGGGCACCGCGCGGTCCGAGATGCACGAAGGCATGCAGGGCCGTGTCATGATCATCGAGGACGAGGCGATCATCGCCATGGACCTTGAAGGTATCTGCGCGATGATGGGACATTCCGTCACCGGCATCGCCCGTACGCGCTCTGCCGCCGTGTCGCTTGGCAAGGCGGAAAAGCCCGACCTGATCCTGGCCGACATTCAGCTGGCCGACAATTCCAGCGGGATCGACGCGGTCAACGACCTATTGCAGGAAATGCCCGAGGTTCCGGTGATCTTCATCACCGCCTTCCCCGAACGCCTGCTGACCGGCGAACGGCCCGAGCCCACGTTCCTGATCGCCAAACCATACGATTCCGATCAGGTAATCTCGGCCGTCAGCCAGGCAATGTTCTTCGCGTCGACGGAAACGCTGAACAACTGATCGCAGGGCCGCGACCTTAAAGCGGCCCTCACGCCCTGACAAACTTTTGGAGGCCCTTTCGGGGCCTGCAACCTCGCGACTTGACGACCGCGGGAGCTGGAGTTGATCCCATGGTATCGTCAAATGCGTTGGCCGCCGGTCGCCGAGATCAGGATCAAGGACGGGCGGCCGAGTTGCGCTTTTGATCTTGCAGCACTTCGAGCAAGCGTGCGACCCAGCCCCTGTTCGGGAAAAGCGTTACTTTCGCAAGCAGGGCGGGTTCGATCTTGTGCCTGCGGACGATGGTCATGAACATTTCGGCGCCGCTGTCCGTCTCGATCTCCTGCATCTGGCCCGCAGGTACAAAGGCGAACTGGCCCGACGATTGCGCTGTCCCATCTGCAGCGCGCCATCTCCATCCGCCCTTGGTTGTCAGAAAATGGACATCGTCTGTAACTGTATTGCCCGGAAGGTACGTGCCCGGCGTCAGCCTGAGATAGACGACGAGCGGTCCGTCCAACGCATTGTCGTGGACAAGCTTTGCATGAACCCCCGGCAGAACGTGCACTATTTCGCCGTCCCGCGGTGTATCGACGGCCACGGAACCTGGATTGAGGGTGGTGCATTTTTCCGAAGACATGTGTGGCAAACCTCGATTGTCTGAGACGATCAGTGTTACCCCGTGTCCTGAGGCTTTCACCGCGGCAGCACCCGGTTGCTTGGCGGAACGTGTGCCGCCGCTTTACCAGGTATTGCTATTGGACGAAGGCGAAAGGAACGTCCGCCATGCCGGGCGTTCCCGGACGATAGCGGACGTACCATCAAGCCGGTATCAAGACGCCGAAAGCGCGTGCAGCATCCAGGCCGATTTCTCGTGGAAGGCGGCGCGGGCCGTGGCCATGTCGGCGGTCACGGCGTCGTTGTTGCCTTCCGAAATCTCGATCACAGCGCGCAGGCGGTGCGCCAGACGGGTATGGTCGGCGGCCAGAGCGTTGCACATGTCGCCGGCGCTGGGACGGTCGCCCAGTTCCTCGACGACGGTTTCGCCCAGAATGGCGCTCATCTTCATCGGCGTCAGCAGCCCCAGCGCGCGGATGCGTTCGGCCAGCTCGTCGGCGGCCTGGAACATGTCCTCGTACTGCTCTTCGGTCAGGTTATGGACCGCGTAGAACAGCGGCCCTTCCACGTTCCAGTGGCAGATATGGGTCTTCAGCGTCAGCGCGTAGGTGTCGGCCAGAACGTCGCTCAGCGCGTTGGCAATGGTTTCGCTGTTCTTCACGCCGGAATGCGTGTCGATATCGTGCGGGACGACGTTTAGTGCGTCGGTCATGTCATGTCTCCTTCTTGTTCCTTCAGGGGTTGGCATCAAGGCCGCCGGTTACCGGCACCCTTGAAACCAGCGTCATACGCCGCGGCCTCGAATGGCGCGAACCACGAGGGTGACGACGAACAGGATGAGGAACAGCACAAACAGGATCTGCGCGATCCCGGCGGATGCGCTGGCAATACCGCCGAAGCCGAAAACGGCG
>TARA_R110002020_G_scaffold98255_2_pt1 | contig 14155 bp, 12 predicted proteins | sample TARA_R110002020 | Tara Oceans TARA_R110002020 (sample SAMEA4396489) | marine metagenome | biome: Westerlies Biome; feature: [MES] marine water layer (ENVO:01000295) within the mesopelagic zone...; material: water (ENVO:00002006), including particulate matter (ENVO:01000060) such... | reverse complement strand
TGTTGTATTTCTTCTTTTGGTACAGTTAATTTAAAAGATAAATCCGCTGTCCATTGGCCTTTTGGTTTACCGTCTTTCCCTATTAGTACAATTGTTGGTACAGCTTTTACTTGTGATTTAAATTCTGCTGTTTGATCTTCTAACCAAGCCTTATTTATTTTAACGTTACGGAGGCCTTGTAAATTGTAATCATTTCTATCATTCCATTTTGCATTAATATGGAGTAAAGTCATGTCTTGTGCGTTTACTGTAAAAGCAAACATTAATAATATAATTGTAATTAAATTTTTCATCTTGATAGTTCGTAAATTTTATCTGTATTTTTTTCTATTTGTTCTTTATTTTCTTGTATATCTTCTTTTAACGTTTCAGTAGACTTTTCAATTTGTATTATTGTTGTACGAATTAATTCGTCTTTCAGTTGGAATTCCATCTGTTTTACAAATTCTTCTGGTGCTACTTGATTTTGTAGTTCTTTAATATCGCTTTGCAGAGTAAAATACATACCCGCTAAAGCTATTGCTCCCCCAACGATCATTCCAATCGTTTTTAGGTCAAGTTGTACTTGAGTTTCTTCTCCAATTTTTGTTGCCATATTTTTATCTAAATGTAAAGTTTACGCCGACAGAAGAATTATAAATTTCTGAATCCCAAAATTTAGTGTATTCTCCTTCAGCAAATATTCCTATTGCTTTGCTTAATTTCCAGCCAAATATTATTCCAGCTTGATAATCATCCCATTGTTCTAACATTGCGTCTTCTCTTAAACCTCCTTTTCCCCAGTTGTTACGATTAAGATAACTTACATTTTCATCCCCAGCAATGTATTCGTGATATGGTAGTATGTAATTACCATAAGCGTGTAGCCAAAAGTTTTTTCTATAATGATAGAAGTCAAATCCCACTATTGGTGCAATCTCACCAAAACCATCTAATAAATCCCATTGTTCTCTATTGTATAAATTCATTAACCCGCCAAATATTTCATCTCTAAAATCTTTGTCACTCCAAGCGACAATTTTACCTTCACTATCTTTCCATATCCAATCATATCTTTCTTCACCTGTGTTTAAATCTGTATACTTAGTTCTATGATCAGTATATCCGTATTCAAACCCAAGAGTATACCATGGGTTTTTTGGATATTCAAATTCATTACCGCTAGGGTCAGTATATATTTGTGTTTCATTTAACCATATTTCAATTGGATTATAACCATATGGTGTTTGATGTGTACGGTATATTGCACCTGCAGATAAACTAAATTTTTTACCTATTGGTAATCTACCCCTTACTTCAGCTGACTGATATTTAAAACCAACATTACCTTGCTCTCTTTGCTCTAATTTTACAATATGGTATTTGCCTACATGCCTTATAAAAAACCTTGAATTAAAAAATTCTTCCCCGCGCTCACGTTCTTTTTCATAATGAAATAAATATTCTAAACCTTTAACTGATGATGTGGGTGCTGATAATGATTTATTATTTTCAGTACCGTCATAATATTCTTTAGCTTTTACTTCGTAACCAAATCGAGCTAATTTTCTAAAACCTACGCCAATACGGTAATCCATTGGATAATAGTCAGTTACATCAATTACTCTTGGTATATCATATAGATTTCCATCTTCTGGTCTTTCTACAAAGTAATCTTTGTATGTTTGTTCATAGGCGTTTGAAGCATCTCCGGCCACATAAAATGTACCATACTTTAAAAAGTCATTATATAGTTCTTTTAAAAATTGACTGTTAGAATTAAAAGAAATTAATAAACAAAATGTAAATAATAGTTTTTTCATATGTTAAAATTTGTTGGATAGTATTTCGTCTATGGCATCTTCTATCCTTGCTACTGTATCTTCGGGAAGTTTTAAAGTTACACCCGATTCAATTTTTAATATTTGCTCACCATCATGAAATAGCATGACAGTTGGTATATATATTATATTTTCATCTGTAAAATGATTTGAATGTTCGCTAAGATAAAAAGCATATATATTGTGATCATTAAATTTTTTTAAAGATATTTCATTATCTTTTACAAACTCTGCACTAAACTGAACAACTGATATACCGTCTTTATATTGTGAATAACCCCCTATGGTAAATAATAATAGTAATAATTTTAAATATTTCATATTTATCTTGCAAGATCATAAAGTCTTTCATCTAATTTTTCTAAAGTTATTTTCATAGACTCTACATCAGATTTTATTGCCTCTACGTCTTTTTGAGTTAATTCAATTGTTTTACGAATCATTTCGTCTTTATACTTAAATTCAACCTCGCTAACAGGAGCTTTAGGTAATTGCTTAGCCTCTTCTATATCGGCGGCCATTACAAAGTACATGCTCGCCAAAGAGATTGCGCCCGCAACAATTATTCCAATTGTTTTAAGATCTAATTTTAATTGAGTATTTTCGGAGATTTCTGTTGCCATAACTTAATTTTGTATACTATATGTAATCACCTATTTTTTTCTTCTTTTAACATTTTTTACTCTTCTTGGTTTACCAGCTGGTTGTCCTAAAGATTTTTTTTCTTTTATTTTAGCCGCTTTTTCAGAAGAAGACATTTCGCTTGCTGTTTTTACGGTTTTACTAGATACACGTTTACTTGGTCTGCAATAAGGTGTACCTCGTTTTTCACCAGCGCGCCTACCACAAGGTTTGCCAGTTCTTACGTCAATCCATTTTTCTTTAAACCAACGCTTAAGCGCCGCACCTTTAGCTGTTTTTCTTACTGCCATTATTTTTTCTTCATTGGTGTGTGACCACACCCTTTCTTTTTAAATTTTAAATGATCAGCAAATGTTTTTGCATTTTTAATACTACCGTCTTTACAATACATTTTATGCGGTTTGAACTTTTTATCTTTCATTATTATTTCTTTTTAGATTTATTACCCCAGTTAGCAGCACCGACTTTTCTACATTTTGCAATAGCTCCGCTAGCGTATGCAGAAGGAAATACTTTGTACCTTGCCTTTACTTTTTTATAACATGCATCTTTTGCCATAATTATTTATTTACCACAGTTTAGCGCCACCTGCGCTTTTCTTTTTTGATTTTTTATCTTTTTCCATACCTAACTCCCAAGTTGACCACCCTAATAATAAAGCTACTCTCTGCCAAGCTTCAGTATCTGAAGCCACAGCACCTCTTACATTATCATATAACCTCATTACTCTATCTAAAGGTACGTTAGTTGCTGCAGATATTACTTGCGCAGAAGCCATTGCCGCTGGATTGTCTAAGCTTAAACCTTTATCTAAAATTGCATCACCAGAATAATCTAAAGTATATAGCGCTGATCTTATTTTTGTTACTTTAGAATCTAGCGGAGGTGACACATCTAATAACTTCCATGCCGCATCCGCAAAATTAGGTCTAGGTTTTTTGCTTCTTTTATTTAAATCTAATAAAAAGTTTTTACCAACCATAACAGCATTACCAGCAACGCCAGTACCTCTTAAAATAGAATCAACCATACCATTTAAAGTTGTTGTATATTTTTCTTTTATTTTTTCTTTTTCTTCCTCTTCATCAAACCCTAGCGCAAATAACGCTTGTTGTAATGCGTTGAATATAAAGTTTTGTATAACACTGTAATATATTAACTTTGATATATTTGTTTTAGTATCACCTCTTCCAGCAATTAAATCTTGAGTTGCTCTTTTCATTAATCTAGTATACTGCATAGGCGTATTAGCAAATGCTAAAAATACTCTACCTAAACCAGAGGCTTGTTCCATTGATATTCTATCTGGTCTTGATGATTGCTGTGCTTCTTCAGTTATTTCTCTAAAATCTTGAAATGCTTTTGATTCAGCTTCTTTTTGTGATAAACCTTGTTTTAAACTTCCTTTTTTATCACTTATTATAGATTTATCAAAAACAACAATACTCTCAACTTTACCAGAAACTACTTGAGCACCATCCTGGTATCTAGCAGCTAAAAATCCTTTTTCAGATAATGCTTTTGTTACTTTGTTCATTGCTTCTTTTCCTATATAAAAATCAAATCTAGAATCAATTAATTCATATAAAGAACCTTCTGAGGTATCAATATTCAATTCATTCATCGTGTCAATTAAATCTTGTTCAGAAGCAACTTTATTTTCATTTATATAAATATTTTTTACTTTTCCTCTATTCATTCCAGCGTAAGCGCTAGCTTCTCTTTTATTAGTAGATAAATAAATTAAACCAGTCCTTTCTCCTAACTTATTAAAAGATTTAGGGCTGCCATTATAAACCAGTAATTCTTTTGCTTTACCATCTTGCTTTAAATAAGTATTAACTCTATTTCTATACATCGCGGCGCCTCCTGTTGCAATAGCAAAACTATCAGCCATTCTTGTTAAAACAAAACCTTTATTTAATAAATAACTAATAGCTCCTTTTACACCACCTTTTTCAGCCATTTCCGCAATTTCATTTTCTTGAATATTTAATTTTGTACCACCTCTTCTTTGAACAAGATAATCAGAATTAAATATATATGAAAAATCAGACCAAAATTGTTTTTGATTAGCATATGCTTTAGCGGCCATTAAAGGATTATTATCAGACCAATTCATATAGTTAACAGTTGATATTGTTTGAAGTACAGCTGATCTAACATTTAAAAACATAATAGCTCCTACAGAATTATTTAACCAATCTAGCCAATTGTCTATTTGACTATTTCCTCCACCAGTTCTGTTTCTGCCGCTTTTCATTCTTTTAAGTATATTTTTTAATGATTTAACATACTTACTTCCAAAAGTAGCTTCTAATTTATTATATGTAGACTCAGTAAATACAGCTTCAATATTTTCTCTCCATTGTTGTAAATACTTTTGTCTTTTATTTGTATTTATATTTTCAAATAAATCTGTTGTAATAGTTCCAGCATCCCAATAAGCATCAGGCTTTATATAGCCTTCGCTTTTATTAATTCTAATAAGATCTGAAGCAAATTGTTTTAAATCAGAATTTTTATTTACAATTTCAACTAATTGATTTAAATCAGTTTTAGATAACCCAGGAATATTCATGCCTTGTTTATTCCAAATCCAAACTCTAACAGCATCTTGAAAAGTAAAATCGCCTTTTTCATCTATTGGCTTTTTTAATTTTTTAGGCACAGATTTAAGTTTATTTTTTAATGCTTTAAAATCCTCCATTATAGCTGCTCTTTCACTATCTATATTCTCCATTGCAATACTATAAGGTCTGAAGAAATTTTGTCTAATCCACTCCATAGATTCATCACCTTTTTTTCCCTCAGGTAATAAAGCATACATTAATCCTTGAAAATCTTCAGCCCCGTAAGGTACAAAAAAGCTCATAACACCTTTTGATTTTTTACCTCTTCTTCTACCTTTAACATCGCCAAACTCAGCCTGGGATTTAATACCAGTTTTTAATTCTATAATATCGTTAAATTCTTTATTTAATTTAGTAGGGTTGCTTTGGCTTCTTTTTATAATCTTTTTTATATTTTCAATTTTAACACTTTCAGATTTTGGTTTGCCTGAAGTATTTAATTGTACTGTGGCTGTTAATGTTCTATAAATTTCACTTTTACCTTTGGGCGTGCTTTTAGAATTAGTTGACTTCCATGTAATTGCAACTTTGGTACCTCTAATTATTTCAGATATATGCTTTGTGTTAGGAATATTTAAAGTATTTTTATTTAAATACATAAGACCAACATCATACATGTATATATAATCTAGGTCCACCCCTTTATTTTTTCCTTTATTTATATAAAATTGTGCTATAAGATTACCACCGTCTTCTAATAAAATATAATCAGTTTTATTTAATTGTGCTTGTTTTAAAGCTTTATTTATTATATTTAAAACATCCTTACCATTTTTTTCTTTAGGAAATCTTATTTGCCCGTTTTCAATAATTAAATCAGAATCTTTAAAGCCTTCTTTCTTTAAAGCTGGTATTATATTATTTTGTAATAAAGTTTCAGCAATACTAAGGGCTAAGGCTTGATCACCTGGCGTTAGTAAACCTTCAGTAACGCCTATATTACCAATTGTAAAGCTCCCCATTATAGCCTTACTATTCATTTTAACTTCAAACCCTATTTTTTGCCCATTAGGTGTTTTTAAAATAACATCAACCCCTGTGTCACCAGTTACAAGTTCTTTTAATTCACTCATGTTTTCAATAGTAGCCCCTGGAAAAACTTTATTAATTAAATCTTGCGCAAAGAAATATTCTGCTGTTTGTCCTGATTTATTTTTCATAAAATCAATAGGATTAAATTTAGGATATTTTCTTGATAACACATTTAAACCAATAATAAACGCGTCTATCTTTTGAGTTATATCATCGCTGTCTGTAATTACGCCAGTGTGGTTTTCTAATACTTGTTGAAATTCTAAACTATTTATAATTTGAGATATTTCATATTCAGTATATTTTTTATTTGATTGAGAAAACTTTTGATTAGCAACTCTTTGTATTTTTCTAAGTACAGTATTTTTTTGTCCGTCGCTAAATCCAGCTTTATCTAAAACACCAGGTGTTGCGTCTGATATAGCTTGCATAAATAAGGCTGTAACTAAAGCCGTTTTTTTGCCGTCAATTCTTGCGCCTTCTAAAAAGAATGGTAATCCCTGTGCTAATGTAGTTCTTAACTTATCATAAACCATCACTCCATCGGCTTCATTTTCAACAAAAGCTAAACCATTTTGAACTGCTTTTCTAATGTCTGCTTGTTTAGTTGCTCTACCGTTTTTATATTTAGGATTATTTGATTTTTTAGCAAATATTTTATTTTCATTTTCTCTTTCAGCTTGTACAAAATAAGATACATTTAATGCTTTAGGATTATTTATTACTTTATTAAAAATTTCACGTAAAAACTTTTCGTATTTTTCTTTAGTATTAATATCTAAAGCTTTTCTAAATTTTTTAAAAGAATCTTTTGATCTCTTTTTAACTATTTTAATATACTCGTTTCTATATTTAGGATTTGCAGGTTCTAACCCTAGATCTTTTAATTCTTGTTGTATATCTAATGCTGTGTCCCTAATTATTTGAGCAAGCTCACTTTCAGGATCTAATATTCTTTTGCCATTAACAGTAAGATTAGTTTGTAAAGCAGAGGGCATGCTAGTGTCAACATCCTCACTTAATGATCTATCAACAAATGTTTCAATACCGGCGTCGTCAGAAATTTGTATTTCTTCAACCCCTTCAGAAGTTTGTTTCTGAACAGGAACTGTTTTAGGGGCTTTAGCAACTTCAGCTTTTATATCTTGTAATGATCTAAATGCAATACCCCCTTTTCCTTTGCTTGCACCTGAACCAAAAATATAACTAAATAAACTTCTTCTATTGCCATCTTTAATAGGTTGATAGTTTTTTTCTATTCTTTCTAATAATCTATCTTTTAATTTATTTAATGCAGATGGTATTTGCTGTTGGGGTATTTTGCCATCTTCTATTAACAAGTTTGTTAAATAACCATCTAAAGTTCCCAATTGACGTATATCTAAATCAGCGCCTTCTAATCCACCTTTTTGTACAAAGTCTTCATTAGTCTGCATAGAACTATTAACATGCTGATCTATTAATTCTGATAACTCTTTTTCGTTTACCGGAACTACTTCTGTTTGAGATTTTTTAACAATAGAGTCTTTATTATTAGCTAATTGAACTCCTTTAATCGTTGTTGTAATATTATATTTTAATAATTTATTTTTATTATTAACATTATTAGTATAATTTTTTATAAAATTAACAATATCTTTACCGTTATTAAATTGTATATTAGATTTACCAAATATATTATCTATTGTATTTTTAAATTGTCTTTTTAAACCATCTAATTTTGTTTCATCTAAAGTTACTTTTTCTTTTGAAACTATGTCTGCAAAAATATTAAAGTACTCTTCTAACGCGCCATCTCTAAATTCATTTTTAGCAGCATCAAAATAAACATCCTGGCTTTTTAATCTTGTTTCAATTCTATTTAATATTTTTTTTCCTTGCTCACTTTCATTTAAATAACTTTTAAAAGTATCAACTAAAGGCTTCATAGAGGCATTATCAGTTTTAAACGCTCTTGACATGGTATAATGCATTAAATCATGACCTAAAGCATTAGTAGCGCCAGTTAAAGCTACCATATCTGTATTTATATATATAGTAGGTTTTTTACCAGCTTCATCTAAAAACATAGCTTCGGAAACCCCCATACCTTCTGGCAAAGTTTTATTATTAACTTTTACAATATCTAAATCTTCTTTATTAACACCTTTTAACTTTTTAATTCTTTCATTAACTATATTTGTACTTTCCATTGCTTCAAATATAGATTGCTCAATACCTGCATCAAAAAATCCAGCTGTTATATGATTTATATCATCAAAGTTTTTTTCTATTTGTTTTTTAACTTCACCCCTATGTTCCTCGCTAAACTTACCATTTTTTAATTCATAAAATTTTTCTCTATTATAATCCATTTTTTCACCAAGCTGAATTAATTCATTTCTTGATAAATAATCAAAACTATCATTTAATTTTTGATCATGATTTTTAATATTGTTTTCAATTTTTTTAATTTTATTATCAAAAGCTTTTTTAGTACTTTTACTATTAGCATTATCTTTATCTTCTCTTGCACTTGCTAATTTTATTTGTAAGTTTGTTTTTTCAATTTTCCATTGATTAGGGGCGATATATTGGTATAAGTTTTCTTTATTTTTATGTGCTTTATATTGACCTATAGTACTGGCTACAGTACCTCCTGGCCCACCAAGAAAACCACCAATAACAAAACTATTAATCATGTTTCTGCCAATTTGAGCACCCTCAATTTCATCCCCGTTTATAATAATATCTGTATAATCTTGCCCCAAAGAAGTTAAAGCTTCTGTAATACCTTCAGCTCCAAAACCTGTTCCTGTATTTTTTAAAATAACACCAAGCCTACCTAAAAAACTTCTAGTAGCATCTTTTATCAGAGTTTTATTTGCTCCGCCTGCGGCCATACCTCTCATTACTTTACCCATAAAATATTCGGTGCCCATTTCTAAACCACCTTTTAATGTAGCTGAGCCGTATAATTGTAATGCTGTAGCTTTCGGATTTCTTTTTCTATTTTCAGCAAAATCTCTGCCTGATGTTGACGCACCCGCTATAGCTGAGCCTAATAAAGGATTTATAGCTGATGCTACTAATGTTGGCGCTCCGTAAGCTGCTTGACTTGCAGCTAAATCCGCCGCATCTAAATATTCTCCTTTTTCTAATAAAGCCGCAACATCTAATTGATTACCTTGGTCATCAAATTTTTTAACTGCTGTTAAATTTTTTACTTTTTCTAAATCATCATACACAGGCATTAAATCTATATTGTCAGAATTTTTTACCATATAGTTATTAATAGCTGTACCAACACCTTCATTATTAATGTTTGATAAAGCTATCTCAGTAGCTAAGCTAGCGGCGCCTGATGGTTGCATAAGTTTTGTTAACGGAAGAACATAAGCGTCAATAGCATCTACCGTTCCCACTGCTAAATCAGTAGCACCAACTGTAAAATTAAAAAGTTTATCTTTAATGAATGTAGGTAAAAGTTTAGCTGCACCTGTTACACCAATATTAGGTGTGGCCAAATCCAGAAACATTTCTCTTTTAGCATCATTTTGTTTTTCTAGAGCTTCTCCATATCCCAAATCCCCAGGAGCCAAACCAGATGCCATAATGGGTGCTGCAGTTTCCTCCACAACCGCACCCGGTGTTGTGGGAGATGTCTTTCCCGCGTCTAAAAATTCTTGCTTTTTAGAATCAATTCTAGATTGAATTTCTACTTGCGACAATCCTTGCTTTTCAAGATCTTCAATAAGATCTTTAAGCTCTTTAATTTGATTTTCGTTCATAAAATTAATTTAAATTATATGTATTTCCGCTAGCGCTTTGATATGTTCCACCCACTCCAAATATATTTCCAAAAGTTTTGTTAAATTGTGTTAATTGACCATCTGGTAATGTTTCACCATATGCTCTAATTAACCCTTCAAGACGATTCCCAGTGTTTCTAATAGATATTAGAGGTTTAAATTTTCCGCCTTCTTGTTGAACATACATGGAAGCTTTAGTTTGATTTATTTGATTTATACCAGCCTTACCTTCTTCTGTTTCAGGATCAAATCTAGCAATAACGTTATCTTTAGTATAAGCCTGCACACCAATCAATCTTAATGCTTCGGCTTGGTCTTCTAAAGTTATTTTTTTATCAGTCATCATTTTAGACAATAAAGGATAAGTTTGAGCAGTTTTTTGTTCTTGAGTTAAATTTGGATTATTCATTATAGCGTCCCTTTTAGCTCTAGCTTCTTTTTGTCCAGATTTTTGAATACTCAATAAGTAATCACTTATTTTATTGAAGTCACTATAATATTTTGTATTTGTTATATTATTTTGTGAACCAGAACTAGATCCTTTTGTGGAAACTTTGCCAAAAGATGTAGGCATCAAAGATAATATTTTATTAGCCATTTCATTTTTAACAGCTTGTATATGTGCTGGGTTATTTTTATCAAAAATACCCGCTCCTAATATGTCTTCATATATTTGCATACCTCTCATTTGTATTACGTTATCGTTAATTTGAGGAAGTACAATCTCTTGTTTAAATTTTTCTTTATCTCCAGGATTAAATATTGCATACCCGTTGTCAATACCCTTTGCATATCTTCCAGCTTCTGGTGTTAATTTTTGTACACTGTCATTAAAAAACTGAGCATCTTGAGTGTACGTATATTTTAATGTTGGTGCAAAAGCATTTTTATCAGAAAATAGTTCATCTATGTCTGTACTCACTGTCCTCCAATTATCTGTATTTTCAATGTCTTCAATTTTAGAAAAATCAATAGTACCTTCCTCATCCTTAAATTTATCCCAATCTAAAGCTGGGTGAATAAATCCAACCGTTCCCTTTTCATAATTTATATCTAATTTAAATCCCTGTGCTCCATAGCTAAAGGCTTTATCCCTACCCCATTTATTTATATCACCTTCTGTTTGTCTTATTGACGCAAAGTCCGCTTCTTCCCCTTCAGCTTTATCTAAAACGTAATCTTTAAAATTAAATAATTTATTTTTTATATTTTCTTCTTTATCATATCTCATTCTGTACTCATCAAAACTAATTTCACGATTTTTATAAGCCAACACAGTTTCATATCTTTTTTGAGTTAGCTCATTAATAATTTGAGTATTATCTTCATTAGCATTTGGTAATGACTTCATCAAACCTTGTTTGTAAACATGGGAACTATCAAAAGCTGTAAATTGATTCTGTTCTTCTTCTTTTTCTTCTTTTTCTTTTTGCTCTTTTTTAGCTTTTATAACTCGCGCCGCTGCCGCAGCTGTTCCTACTAATCCTTCCCCTAAGCCACCTTTATATTTAATTGGCGTTGGGTTTGAATATGCTCCGTAGTTATATGTACCGGGTGTTACTCTTGGTAATGCCATAATTATATTTGTTTAATTTTTAATTTTATTATCCCCCAATAAGATCAGCGGCAGCCTCATTAAACGCAGCTATATTTGCGCCCATAGCGCCTAAAGCATCAGCTCTTTGTTGCCCATATTGTTGTATCATTGCTGAGCTTCTTGAAATATCTGCAACATCTCTTTGTTCTTGTGCTTGGAACATAAATGTTTTGCCTAAAATATCTGCTTCCTGCATTCTGTCGGCTTGGGCTACTCTTTGTTGTTGAGCAAATTGTTCTCCTTGTGCTCTTAACTCTGCATTTCTTGCTTCTTGCTGTTCTATTGTAGCAGCTACACTTTGTTTGCCCCTTAACGCGGCTTGGGCTAAAGCGGTGGCCCCAGCTGCTCCCGCGCCAGTTGCCCTTAATGTATCTAATGTATTTGCTAAAGATATGTCAGCTTCTTCAATTTTTATTTCAGCTGCCTTAGTAGCAACCTGTAAGTTAGAAAAAGGGTTACTAATCATACTACCTAAATCCGTTACATTTTCATAAGGATTAATAATCTTTTGTCTTTTTGCTATTTGGCTATTAAGTTGGTCCTGAGCTTTTCCCTGAGCTTTTCTTGCTTTGCCCGCATTTATTGCACTAAATATTGCCATTATTATAAATTTTTTATTATTTCGTAAGAAGGATTTTCATCTACATTCCATCCTAATTTTTTATGTTTATTTATTAAACTCCTATGTCTACCAATAGTAAATATATGTTTTATACCTTGATCTTTTAAAACGCGCTCTACGGCTTGAATTAACAACTCTATCGCGTCTTTTCTGTCACTTTCTCTATATTCTGGATTAGATACTATCCATTCAAGTAAAGCGGCTTTAGAATTGGTCATATAAACATAACCAGAAACTATACCTATATTGTTTTTTTCAACTATAAAACCTGTATCAGGCAAAAAAGTTTTAGGTAGAACTGGCCATTTCCAAGCTTTCCACCACTTACTTATTGTTGTATAGTCTGACTCTTTAAGTCTGCGTACATTAAATTCCATTAAATTATTTTTTTATTTACCTGCTACATTATGTGAAACTGAAAACAATTCCACATCTTTATCAACTGCAGTGTGTTGCATTTTAACTGTTGTAAAAAATCCTTTTATACCTGATGTTTCTACGCCAACAATTTGATTAGAAGCGGTAGTGCTTGCATTATTTCTTAAATGTGAATAATATTTATTTTCTTTTTTAATAAAGCTAACTGGTATAACTTCCGATGCAACAGTTGTAGAACTCGGCAATACTGGCTTTGCTGTCATGTTTAAATCCGTAATGGAAGATTTCATTTCCCATCCCGCATCACCTTCATAATTTATAGTAAAAAAAGTTTTTTCTACAGAAGGTTGTGTATTAGCTACAAAAGTAATTGAGCTTTCCGCAATTGTGTTATAAAAAGTATTTTTAGGCGTTTCTATACTGTATTCTTTATTATGTAACCATAAATCACCACTATTAATAGTAATAAAGTTTTTATTTACTGTAAACCCAAAATTAGGCTTAAATTTATAAAAACTTGTCCATCCTTTTACTCTTTCGTCAAAACTTAATGTTTCGTACCCTTGATAATTGCCATTAGCTAGCAATCCTATTTCACTACCTTGTAAAGAAACCACGTATTCATCGTTATGGTCATCGTACATTCCAACAACTAATGTAGATTTTTTTAAGTTATCTTTAAAATAATCTTTCATACCAGCGGCGGATATTTCTGTAATACCATCTCTTGACAGTCTTAGTATAGCTCCTCTATTTTTATCTGCAAAGTATTTTCTATTACCTTTTACGGCAAAGCTTTCGGGATTTTTACTTATTCCATATTTTCCCAAATAAGGAACTACTTGGCCTATAACTTGTGCCCCTGACGCTGTTAAATTTCCGCCCTCTGCAGTAAAAATAGCATCTTTGTCTATAAGAGCATAGCTTATTTTATTTTCTTGCAATATATTTAGGTTGGTATCTTCTGCATGCAACTTCTGTATGCTACCATTTACAGGGTCAACAGCCCTTGTTATTTTTTCAGCCCCACTAAATACATTTGTTTGGTTTATATCTGTTCTTGAATTATATACACCAGAATATATCAAAGCATTTTCTCTTCTATTTTCTTCGTAGTTTTCATTTGTAGCGTATGCTTTAGGGCCTAACGCCGCAAACGGTTCATTAAAACCTCCTTTTATTCTAGATTCTTCTATATGAACTGTGTTTTTAGAAGCGCTTCTAAGAATAAACGTGTTAAAAAATTGTATGTCAACTACATATGCCATATTATAAATTATTACATTTTTTATTTTGTTTTTAACCTAAAACTTTATTTGTAACTACACCGCTAGAAGTTGTTTTAAACACAAACAATGCGGTTTGTTGAGGACAAAAACTAGGACCACACATAGAATGAAAATTTCCACCTGTTCCATTTGAAGCAGCTCCACTGTTAAATACAGCTGTTCCTGTTGCTGAATCATATATGGTATCTCCTACTTCTGGTAAATTACCCGCAGGATTACCACTTGTGTTTTCAAAATAAACTTGGACACCAGTTGGTTCGTCTACTGCTGTAGCGGCTACAGAATTTCCATTTGCTGATCTATAAAATTGAGTATAAGGAGATCCAGTTACATTTATAGTTAAACTTGTAT
>TARA_R110002020_G_scaffold26323_4_pt1 | contig 14162 bp, 10 predicted proteins | sample TARA_R110002020 | Tara Oceans TARA_R110002020 (sample SAMEA4396489) | marine metagenome | biome: Westerlies Biome; feature: [MES] marine water layer (ENVO:01000295) within the mesopelagic zone...; material: water (ENVO:00002006), including particulate matter (ENVO:01000060) such... | reverse complement strand
CCACCATGGTGGGCGTGACTGAATTCCCCGACACCTTCGCCGCCGCGGTGAACCTGTTCGGCATGGTCAACTTCGAGACCTTCTTCGCCCAGAGCGAGCCGTGGATGGCCGCCATATCAACCAACGAATACGGCGACCCGAAAACCCAGGCGCAGCTGCTGCGCGACCTGTCGCCGATCCACAAGCTGGACCGGGTGACGACGCCGTTGCTGGTAATGCATGGCGCCAACGACACCAACGTGCCGGTGGTGGAGGCGGAGCAGATTGTGGAGGTGCTCGGCAAACGTGGGGTTGAGGTGGAGTACGTGTTGTTTCCGGATGAGGGGCATGGGTGGAGGAAGGAAGGGAATAGAGTCAAGTCCACACTTGCTCTCGCTCAGTTCTTTCTTGGTCACCTCGTTTTGCGCGCACCCCAATCCAAAGGGGAGTAGCACTTGGCGCCACCGAACTCGCGGAATCAGGCGAACGAAAATTTGGCCGCACTGGAGAAGCCTGAGTGAGCAAAGACGTACCGCTCAGAAATGACCATACCGTATACATACTTGGAGCCGGCTATTCGGTTGAGCGGGGCTATCCGCTCATTAGCGGCTTTCTGAACCGAATGAGAGATGCCGCCATTTGGTATGAGCAGAACAACCAGCTCACCCAGATGCGGGCAATACACGAAGTACTAAAGTTTCGATTGGACGCCGCATCAGCTGCATATCGTGTACCGATCGATCTGGAAAATATTGAAGAGCTATTCAGCCTTGCCTCGGCAGCAAACCACAAGATTGAAAAGGACGTAAGAATATCAATTGCCGCAACTCTGGAGTACTGCCGCGGCGCAGAGGCAGACCCACTTGCAGTCGTCATGAATGCTGAACCCAAGCATGCGTCCGTTCTGAAGGCGAGAAGTGTCAAACAGACACTCGACAACCAGGTCTCTACCATACCGCTATACGATGCGCTCGCTCTCCGATTCCTGAAGGCACTGTCCCCAAAGAATTCGACAGTAATCTCCTTCAACTACGATGATTTGGTTGAAAAATCCGTAATAAACCTCGGCGGCACTTTCCACTACGGCATAGCGACAAAACATGAGAACCAGATAGGAAGCAGCTACCACGGAAATGGTCTAGCGGTGTTGAAAATGCATGGGAGCCTCAACTGGGCTTACGCTGACAAGCGTGAAGCGAACTTCACAGTCTTTGAGGACGCTGCAGCAGTCCTGAAGGCTGGATTAGTGCCCCAGATCGTTCCGCCTACCTGGAACAAGACAATCGCTAAGAAGCTGGCAGAAGTATGGTCTTCGGCCATCACCCGACTCGAAACCGCAACCCGTATTTACGTTGTCGGATTTTCAATGCCGCAAACTGACATGCACTTCAAGTACCTGTTAGCTGCAGGCCTCCAGAAGAACTTTTCTCTCCGAGAAATTGTCTTTGTAGATCCTTCTGACACCATACCCACTCGAGCGGGAACGATCTTGGCGAGTCGAGAAATCCAAGGCGGTCGCGTGAAATTTCTCGCTCAACCAATCTGCGACATGGTGGCGAAGAGGGTGAAGCATCGATTTGGCGCCTTCAGACTAAGTTGACCCGGAGATCGCGATAGGCTCCGGACCTTGCTAACGACCACGGATGATCAATCGCTAGCCCAGCGGGCGGTAGCTTTCTCAGAAAATAAATGCGCCCGGCAATCTAGGGGCGACGCTCAATCAATTGGCTCGCTTCGGCGGATCGAAACTTACCTTAAGCTCAAAGGCAGAATCTTCCTTCGGAGTGAAATCTTGCTTGAAAACTTCCTTGTACGTATGAAGGAATTCCACTGAACTCTGGAACTCCCGAAAGAGCGGCCAATCCGAATAGTCGCCCTGGCTTGGACTCCCCGTTGTCCCAATCTGTCGCATGAGTGCGGTCGCATCGTTTACACGATTCTGTAAGACAGCCACCGCCAACTGGAAGTCCAAACTGGCTGCAGACCAGTCCTCTCCCTTGATGACTTCTAGTGCAGCCTCGTCATTACCCTGCCACTTCTCAGCCTGAGCAAGATTGATGAGCCACATCTTCCTCACTCGCTCTGAGCTTGGGTCCTTGACATTATCCACGGCGAACCTGAGAAGTTCGGACGCCAATCTGTACTTCCCATCTTCAATTAACCGATAAGGGATATCTACGAGCTGAGAATCAGCATCTTGGTTTGGTGAGCCAAGCAGTTTTCGCCAAATAACTTGCGCCGTCATAACCGCCATTTCGGCGAAAACGCTGGCAATTCTCATCACGTATGGCGTGGTGACTGGAAGAGGGTTCCCTACCTCCAATTCGCTCGGAATCCCCAGCCTCTTGCAGGCGGAAAGGTACTGACGGGAAACGCGCCCACCCGTATGGACGCAGAGGTGCCTTCTCTCATGCGCCTCCATGAACTCAAGCCACCTCTCCCCGCTTGATCCCAGCGGAGTCTTTAATCGCTTTTCTAAGAAATCGTACTGATCTTCTCGAGAGTTCCGAAGGAGCTCGTCAATCTCACGATCAAGAAGCATCTCTTCCACACCACTGAAATCACTGGTTTGGCGAAGCTCGCTGACCGTAATGGTTTTCTCATCAAGCCCAAAGAATCCCGGCTTCACACTCCAAATCCAGCGGAGAATTTGCGCCATAAAGACATCGAACTCTGCGACGGCCGCGATGAGGAATGTGCTTGCCAGTACGCCCTTACCCCTATTGAATGTCTGAACCACGCGATATACGCGATCAGCCGCTCTCCGATGCTCAGGCGGAACTGCGAATGTAACTCCTCCTTCCGGCTCAACTTTTTCTGTGGCACCGACCGATCTTGCAAATCCCTTGAAAACATCAGTCGATTGCTTTTCAGCCGCACCTGTAATGAACTCAGCAAGCAAAAGCGTCTGTTTAATCGCCTCCATCTGCCAAACGAAATCGCCGGAAAGCGTTCCTGGGTCGACGCCCCGATCAGGGTTAGCTTCCATCCTTTTCTCGCCCTGAGAGTTCTCGGGAATGCCAGGGGGCTGATCCCTATGCAGCACCTGGGTCCCCGCACGCTTCTGACTTCGCTTACCCCTGCGTCCCAAGAATCACCTCGCTCAATACGTGTGACTGCGCAATGATGCCAACATCAGGCAACGCGCTCATTGGCGAACAGTACCGCTTGGAGCAGCCGAAACTGACCTATAAACATGAATATGGGTTCGTATGACAGGGGAACGGAGTCGCCTTCTTGCGTTGACACCGTTGTCGCTAAGCGAAAACAGGATTGATCTTCTCTATGTCAATCTTGTACTGCTTAATTGCCCGCGCCACATCCTTCCCGTTCATCTTCCCCTCGGCCGCCAGCGCTGCAATCGCCGCGTGGGCGATGTAGTACCGGTCAACTTCGAAGAAGCGCCGCAGGTTGGCACGGGTGTCGGACCGGCCGAAGCCATCGGTACCCAGCACCGTGTAGTGCCCCGGCACAAACGCCCGGATCTGATCCGCAAACGCCCGCACGTAATCGGTCGCAGCAATCGCCGGCCCCTGCCTGCCCTCCAAGCACTCGGTCACATACGCCTTGCGCGGTGACTTCGCTTCCGGGTTGAAGCGGTTCCAGCGTTCGGCGTCGAAGCCGTCGCGTCGCAGCTCCGTGAAGCTGGGGCAGCTCCAGATGTCGGCGGTGACGCCGAAGTCCTTGTCCAGCAGTTCGGCGGCGGCAATGGCTTCGCGCAGGATGGTGCCGCTGCCCAGCAGCTGCACGCGCAGCTCGCCCTTCTTGGGCTTGCCGGCGTCCTTCAGCAGGTACATGCCCTTCAGGATGCCTTCCTCGGCGCCCTTGGGCATGTCCGGATGGGTGTAGGCCTCGTTCATCAGGGTCAGGTAGAAGTACTCGTCCACCTGGTCTTCAAGCATGCGCTTCATGCCGTGCTGCAGGATCACCGCCACCTCGAAACCAAAGGTCGGGTCGTAGGCGCGGCAGTTCGGGATGGCGCCGGCCAGCAGGTGGCTGTGACCGTCTTCGTGCTGCAGGCCTTCGCCGTTGAGCGTGGTGCGGCCGGCGGTGGCGCCCAGCAGGAAGCCGCGCGCGCGCATGTCGGCCGCCTGCCAGGCGCTGTCGCCGATGCGCTGGAAGCCGAACATCGAGTAGTAGATGTAGAACGGCAGCATCGGCACGTCGGACGACGAGTAGCTGGTCGCCGCCGCCATCCAGCTGCTGAAGGCGCCGGCTTCGGTGATGCCTTCTTCCAGCACCTGGCCGGTTTTGTCTTCGCGGTAATACATCAGCTGGTCGGCGTCGACCGGCTTGTACTTCTGGCCTTCCGGCGCGTAGATGCCGATCTGGCGAAACAGGCCTTCCATGCCGAAGGTGCGGGCTTCGTCGGCAACGATCGGCACGCAGCGCGGGCCCACCTGCTTGTCGCGCAGCACGATGTTCAGTGCCTGCACGAAGCTCATGGTGGTGGAGTTTTCGCGGTCGCCGGTGCTCTTGAGCAGGCGCTCGAATACTTCCAGCTTCGGGGCTTCGAGCTTCTTGCTGGTCTTCTGGCGGCGCTGCGGCAGGTAGCCGCCCAGCTTTTCGCGGCGGCTGCGCAGGTATTCCACTTCCGGCGACTTCTCGCCCGGGTGGTAGAACGGCACCTCGGCCAGCTTGTCGTCGCTGATGGGAATATTGAAGCGGTCGCGGAAGGCCTTCACGCCCGAGTCGTCGAGCTTCTTGGTCTGGTGCGTGGGGTTCAGGGACTCACCCCAGGTGCCCATGCCGTAACCCTTCACCGTCTTGGCCAGCACCACGGTCGGCTGGCCCTTGTGCTTCACGGCGCGGTCGTAGGCGGCGTAAACCTTGTGCGGGTCGTGGCCGCCGCGGTTGAGGCGGGCGATGTCGGTGTCGCTGAGGTTGGACACCAGCTTGGCGGTCTGGTCGTACTTGCCGAAGAAGTTCTCGCGGGTGTACTTGCCGCCGAAGGCCTTGCAGTTCTGGTACTCGCCGTCGACGGTTTCCATCATCAGCTTCTTCAGCATGCCGTCGGTGTCGCGCGCCAGGAGCGGGTCCCAGTAGCTGCCCCAGATCAGCTTGATCACGTTCCAGCCGGCGCCGCGGAAGCTGCCTTCCAGCTCCTGGATGATCTTGCCGTTGCCGCGCACCGGGCCGTCCAGGCGCTGCAGGTTGCAGTTGATGACGAAGACCAGGTTGTCCAGGCCTTCGCGGCCGGCCACGCCGATCGCACCCAGGCTCTCGGGCTCGTCCGTCTCGCCGTCGCCCAGGAAACACCAGACCTTGCGGTCGCTGGGTTCGATAAGGCCGCGGCTTTCCAGGTACTTCAGGAAACGCGCCTGGTAGATGGCGCTGATCGGGCCCAGGCCCATGGACACGGTGGGCGTCTGCCAGTAGTCCGGCATCAGCCACGGGTGCGGGTAGCTGGAAATGCCCTTGCCGTCGACTTCCATGCGGAAGTTGTCGAGCTGGCTTTCGCTGATGCGGCCTTCCAGGAAGCTGCGGGCGTAGATGCCCGGCGAGCTGTGGCCCTGGATGTAGAGGATGTCTCCCGGGTGGTTTTCGCTCGGCGCGCGCCAGAAGTGGTTGAAGCCGACGTCGTACAGCGTGGCTCCCGAGGCGAAGCTGGCGATGTGGCCGCCGAGGTCGCCGGGCTTGCGATTGGCGCGCACCACGGTGGCCATGGCGTTCCAACGGATGATGCAGCGGATGCGCCACTCCATCGCGGCGTCGCCGTCGCCCTTTGTTTCCAGGTGCGGCGGGATGGTGTTGATGTATTCGGTGGTGGGCTGGAACGGCAGGTGGGCGCCGGCGCGGCGGGTCAGTTCGACCATGCGCTGCAGTAGGTGGTGGGCGCGCTCGGGGCCGTCGGCGTCGAGCACGGCCTTCATGGATTCGATCCACTCGCGGGTTTCGGTGGGGTCGAGGTCGTTTTCCAGAGCGTCGGTCAGCCAGTTCATAGTCCCATCCCTGCGGCCGGGGGCGCCGGCGCGTCCTTGTTCGTTGGTTCAGACCGCAAGTTTAGCGCAGGCGGGGAAACCGGAGCCGAAAACCGGGGTCAGAGTCGATTTTTGCCCCGGGGGTCGCCACGCCCCCCAAGATGCGCCGGCAAAAATCGAGTCTGACCCCTAGCGGGTGGCGAGCCAGGTGCCGCCGTAGACCAGCAGGGACAGGCCGACGTAGGCCATCTCCACCCGCCGCTTGCGCGTCGGCTCGCCGCGCGCGCCGAAGATGTCCAGCACCAGCTGCCGCAGCAGGAAGGTGTAGAGGATGTAGTACAGGAAGGGGGTCAGGTGCACCCACACCGGGAAGTCGCCCAGCGACTTGCCGAACAGTGACAGGATCCAGTCGATCTCCACCCAGATGCCGAACAACCCCAGCCCGGCGTTGATGAACATCCAGCGCACTTCGTCCAGGCCGAAGATCGCCAGGTAGAAGATGACGTAAACGGTGATGGCGATGCCGCCGTGCATGTACAGGAAGGCCAGGTCCGGCCCGTTGCTGGCATAGGCCATGAAAAAGCCCGACAGCCCGAACATGCCCATGTGAAACAGGAAGAACGGGTAGATGAACCACTTGGGGGCTGATTCGCCCTTGCGGTAGAGCTTGCCGTTGATGGTGAGGTCGCTGCGAAGTTTCATCGGGGCAAAACCGGGGTCAGAGTCGAATTTTGCACCGAGGTACCGCCAGACGCCGAAATGCCCGCCAGCAAAATTCGACTCTGACCCCGGTTTTCCTTCAGCCGCGGGCGGCGCGGATCTGGGCGTCGACCGCCGCGATCGCGGTCATGTTGACGACGCGGCGCACGGTGGCCGAGGGGGTCAGCACGTGGGCCGAGGCCGCCAGGCCCATCAGGATCGGGCCGATGCCGACGCCGTCGGTGACGTTGCGCACCAGGTTGTAGCTGGCGTTGGCGGCATCGAGGTTTGCGAAGGCCAGCAGGTTGGCGCGGCCGGACAGCTTCGAGTTCGGGAAGATGCGGTTGCGCGCTTCTTCGTTCAGGGCGATGTCGGCGTGCATTTCGCCTTCAACCTCGAGCTTGGGCGCGCGCTCGCGCAGGATCGCCAGCGCGTCGCGCATCTTCTGCGAACTGGCCGATTCGCTGGAGCCGAAGTTGCTGTGGCTCACCAGCGCCGCCTTGGGCGTGATGCCGAACAGCTTCAGGCGGAAGGCCGCCTGCACGACGCTTTCCGCCACCTGGGCGGCGGTCGGATCCACCTGCACGTGGGTGTCGGTGAAGAAGAACACGCCCTTTTCGTTCAGCACGGCGCTGAGCGCCGACAGCCCGCGCACTTCGTTTTCCAGGCCCAGCACTTCGCGCACGTACTTGAGCTTGCGCACGAAGCGGCCAACCATGCCGCACAGCAGCGCGTCGGCTTCGCCACGGCGCACCATCAGCGCGGCGATGACGACGTCGCGCGAGCGCACCACGGCCTTGGCCGCGGCCGGCGTGATGCCCTTGCGCTGCATGATCTCGTGGTAGAGCTGCCAGTAGTCGTTGAAGCGCGGGTCGTCGTCGATGTTCGTTACATCGACATCGATACCGATGCGCAGGCGCAGGCCCAGGCGCTGGATGCGGCGCTCGATCACCGCCGGGCGGCCGACCAGGATCGGCCGGGCAAGGCCTTCGTCCACCACCGTCTGCACGGCGCGCAGCACGGTTTCTTCCTCGCCTTCGGCGTAGACCACGCGCTTGCGGTCGGCGCGGGCGCGGTCGAACACCGGCTTCATCAGCAGGCCGGTGCGGAAGACCCAGCTCGACAGGCGGTCGCGGTAGCTTTCCAGGTCTTCGATCGGACGCGTGGCCACGCCCGAGGCCATGGCGGCCTGCGCCACGGCCGGCGCCAGCGACACCAGCAGGCGCGGGTCGAAGGGGCGCGGGATCAGGTATTCCGGACCGAAGCGCGGGGTTTCACCGGCGTAGGCGGCGCCGAGGTCCGTGGCCTCGCGGCGCGCCAGGTCGGCGATGGCGTGCACGCAGGCCAGCTTCATTTCTTCGTTGATCATCGTCGCGCCGACGTCAAGCGCGCCGCGGAAGATGTACGGGAAACACAGGGCGTTGTTGACCTGGTTCGGGAAGTCGCTGCGTCCGGTGGCGATCACCGCGTCCGGGCGCGCCTGGCGCGCCAGCTCGGGGTCGATTTCCGGCGTGGGGTTGGCCAGGGCGAAGATGACCGGCTTGTCGGCCATGGTCTTCACCATCTCGGGCTTGAGCACTCCGCCGGCGGACACGCCCAGGAAGACGTCGGCGCCGTTGACGATTTCAGCCAGCGCACGCGCCGCGGTGTCGCGCGCATACCGCGCAATGCCTTCGTTGACGCCGCCGGCGCACAGGTCGGGGCGACCGGTGTGCAGCACGCCGTCGCGATCGACCACGTGGATGTTGGTCGGTTTGACGCCCAGCGCCACCAGCATGTCCAGGCAGGCGATGCCGGCCGCGCCGGCGCCGCTGACCGCCAGCTTGACGTTGGCGATGTCCTTGCCGACCACGTGCAGCGCATTGATGAGCGCGGCGCCGACGATGATGGCGGTGCCGTGCTGGTCGTCGTGGAACACGGGGATCTTCAGCCGCTCGCGCAGCTTCTTCTCGACCACGAAACACTCGGGCGCCTTGATGTCCTCGAGGTTGATGCCGCCGAAGGTGGGCTCGAGGCTGGCGATGATCTCGACCAGCTTGTCGGGGTCGTTTTCGGCTACTTCCAGGTCGAACACATCAATGCCGGCGAACTTCTGGAACAGCACGCCCTTGCCTTCCATCACCGGCTTGCCCGCCAGCGGACCGATGTTGCCCAGGCCCAGCACGGCGGTGCCGTTGGTGATGACGCCCACCAGGTTGCCGCGCGCGGTCAGCGCGCTGGCCTCGCCCGGGTCGGCGACGATGGCTTCGCAGGCCGCGGCCACGCCCGGCGAGTACGCCAGCGCCAGGTCGCGCTGGGTCACCATGGCCTTGGTCGGCGTCACCTTGATCTTCCCCGCCGGTGCCTGGCGGTGGTAGTCGAGGGCGGCCAGTTTGAAGTCTTCTTGTTCGGACATTGTCGGGCGGCAGGGACCTGGGACGAGGGCCCCGATTGTACCCGCACCACCTGTAGGAGCGCCTTCAGGCGCGAATTCCTTCTTTGCCGCAGGCAAAGCCCAAAGATTCGCGCCTGAAGGCGCTCCTACAGGGACTTCAGCGGGTGATGGGCAGCTCGGCCTCGTCGAGCAGCAGCAGCCAGCCGTCCTCGGGGGCCAGCAGCAGCTGCACGCTGACCTGCAGGGCGTCGGGCGGGTCGCCCTGAAAGTCCGGCTGGAAGGCAACCGAGAACGTCGCCCCGGAATAGGCCTGGGCGTTGCCGGCCTGCGCCGCCCGCAGCTGGCGCTGCACGCTGGCCAGGGCTTTCAGGCCGGCGGCGTCGAGCTGCCAGAGGCTGTAGCGGCGCTCGCGGTCGACCGGGCCGGGGCCGGTCGCGGGTTCCAGGCCGAAGGCATGGCTTTCCGGCCCGGCGCCCTCGCGGTCGAGTTCCAGCGAAAGTTGGACGCTGCCCGGCTCGACGGCCACGGCCGGCGCCAGCGACAGCGCGGCGCGCAGGTCCGAAGGCTCCAGCTGCACCAGGGTGTTTTCGTCGAAGCCGCGCAGCTTCCACAGGGTGCCCAGCGGGATGCTGGCGCAGGCGGACAGCGCCAGGCAGGCGGCGAGGATCAGAAGCGTTCGTTTCATGCCCATCCGTACACAGGGATTTTGTGGGAGGGACTTTAGTCCCGAAAAGCATCGGGACTGAAGTCCCTCCCACAGAAAACGCACTCTCTGTAGGAGCGCCTTCAGGCGCGAATCTTTTGACTTTGCCTTCGGCAAAGAAGGGATTCGCGCCTGAAGGCGCTCCTACACGGTGTTTCAGAGGCCGAGCACCAGGTCGTCGGCGTCGACGCGGTCCAGGCGGATGCGGTTGGCGAACAGCGAGAACGCCAGCATGCCGGCCAGGCCGGCGGCGCGCTGCACCCAGGGCGGCTGGTACAGCGGTTCGGCCAGCACGCCCGCGTCGAACATGGGTTCGAGTGCGAATACATCCTGCAGCGTCATCTTGCCGGCGAACAGCAGCCGCGTCAGGCGCAGCCGGCGATGGCGCAGGCACCAGCGGAAGAAGGTGTGCACGCTCAGCAGGCCGTGCAGGTACACCGTGTCCTTGGTGAAGGCGGCGCCGCCCGTGGTCGGCACGCCGCGGAACACGCGCTGGGTGGAAGCGAAACTGTCGGCCTCGGTCTGCCCGGCATCCAGGAAGTAGCGAAAGACTTCGATGAAATCGGCGCCGTGCATGGCCATGTGGATCGCGACGATGCGCAGGCTGATGCGTTTGAGGCGTTCGATGTCGATCGCACCGGTCACCAGTTCGGCGAAGGTAGCCAGGCCTTCCTGGGTGGCGGTGACACGCGGCGAGGTTCGCGCCAGCGACTTGAAATGCGGCTGCTCGCGACCGTTCAAGCCGGTGAGCGTGTGCACGAAGGCTTCGTGTTCCAGCAGCTGGTGCCGGTCGTATTCGCTGAAGGCGGTGCCGCTGCGCAGGCGGATGCGGGTGGGGCCGGCGGCGGCCTTGGCGATAAGCTCCGGGTCCAGCTCCACCGACACCTTGTGGTGCACGAAGAAGGCGTCCATGGCCGCCTGCAGTTCGGCCTGCACGGTCTGCGCCGACAGCACGTAGTCGGCTTCGCCGGCGTGCAGTTCCTGGTCGAGTTCGTCGGCCACGTCGATGAAGTGGCGGGCGGCGTCGAGGTTGCTGGGCCCGTCGCCGGGCAGCACGTCGCCGGGCCGTCCGAACAGGCGCACGGAGAAATCGGTCACTGCCGGCGTGCCGACGGCTTCAAGCAATTGCGCGGCGACCGACCAGCTGTCGGCCGTGCGGCGCAGGTACAGGCCCAGGGGTTCGTCGGCATCGGCGGCGTCGGAAATTGCCGCCAGTTCGCGGCGCACGTCGACCAGGTCCGGCACCGCGTAGCGAACCTGCGGCAACACGCTGCGGCCGGCGCGCCAGGCGGCCAGGAAATCCTGCTGCACATGCTGCGGCCAGCTCACCGCCTGCAGCAGCCGGATCCCGCGCACCGCCGCCACCAGGCGAGCGTCGAGCGCGGCGTGGTGTTCAAGCGTTCGCGGGTCCAGTGCCATCAGCGGCGGCCGTACTTGTCCTTCAGGCGTTTGTTGAGCGCCTTGCCCATTACCCGCGCGTCGGCCTTTCGTTCGGCCTGGGACGTGGCCGCGGCTTCCATCTCGTCGCGCAGCTTGGCGTAGTTTGCGTAGCGCGCCTCGTCGAGGCTGCCGTCCTCGACGGCGGCCTGCACGGCGCAGCCGGGTTCGTTGACGTGGGCGCAGTCGCGGAAGCGGCAGTTGGCGGCCAGGGCCTCGACGTCCTCGAAGGCGTCGGCCACGTCTTCGTCGCCGCTGAGTTTCACTTCGCGCATGCCGGGCGTGTCGATCAGGCAGCCGCCCTGCGGCAGCGGCATCAGCACGCGCGCGGTGGTGGTGTGCCGGCCGCGCGAATCGTTCGCGCGCACGGCATTGGTCTTCATCTTCTCGCGACCCAGCAGGGTGTTGGTCAGCGTGGACTTGCCGGCGCCCGAGCTGCCCACCAGCACCACGGTGTGGCCCGGGCCCAGGTAGGGGTGCAGCACGGCGGTACTTTCCGGGTCCTTCGAGTTGACCGCGTGGATGGGGACGCCCGACTCGGCCACTTCGGCCAGCAGGTCGATGCAGTCCTCGACGATCTCGCACTGGTCGGCCTTGGTCAGCACCAGCACCGGGTCGGCGCCGCTGGCGCGAATAAGCACCAGGTAGCGCTCGATGCGGCGCGGGTTGAAGTCCTGGTCGAGCCCGACGACTACAAGGACATGATCAACGTTCGCGGCGATCAGCTGCTGGCGATGGTGCTCGCCGGCGGCGCCGCGCTTGAGGATCGAACGCCGCGGCAACAGGTCGACGATCGTCTTGCCGCTTTCGTCCAGCGTGACCCAGTCGCCGACCGCCGCACGCTGGTCGGGCGGGAAACGCGGCCGGGTCCAGGGCATCGGCGGCTGCACCTTCATCTGCATCTCGTCGGGGCCGGTGGCCACGTCGTAGGCGGTGCGGTGCTGGCTGGCGACCCGCGCCAGGCGGCGGCCGGCGGCGGCGGCAAGTGCCTCGCGGGCCGCGGCGTCGTCGGGCCAGCCGAGGGCGCGCAAGGGGGCGAGGTCGTCTTCGATGAGCTGCATTGGCCGGGATGATACGCCGGCCAACACGCCCTGCTCACTTTCCCGGGGCCATGCTCGGGGCATGGAAAACTTCGGCAAGTGGGTATTGGTGCTGGCCGGCCTGGGCTTCCTGGGCTTTGGCGTGGCGATTACGGCCGCGCCGGCGGCGGTACTGGCGGGGGTCGGCATCTCCGGCAGCCCGGCGGGGCTGGTGGAGCTGCGGGCCTTCTACGGCGGGCTGGAACTGGGCCTGGGCACCTTCCTGCTGATTTGCGCGGCGCGGCCCGCCTGGCGCGAAGCCGGCCTGTGGTCGGTGGCGCTGGTCAACGGCGGCATCGCGGCGGCCCGCCTGCTGGGCATCGCCCTGAGCGGCGAGTTCACCACTTTTTTCGCCGGCGCCCTGGTCTGGGAGCTGGGCTTCACCCTGGCGGCCATCCTGGCCCTGCGGCGCGGGCCGCGGCCGGGCTGAAGCGGACCGGCTGAAAGGCCGTCAAGATTCCGTTAACCTCGGGCCCAGAACCCCTGCCCGAGCCCGCTGCACCATGCCCCACAGCCCCATGCCGACCCGCGACAGCCTGCGCGAGGTCCGCTACGACATCCGCGGCGAACTTTCCCGCCGCGCCCGCGAACTCGAGGGCCAGGGCCGGCAGCTGATCCGCCTGAACATCGGCAATCCGGGCGCCTTCGGCTTCCGCGCCCCCGACCACCTGCAGCAGGCCCTGTCTGCGCACGTGGCCGAATCCGACGCCTACACCCACCAGCAGGGCCTGCCGCTGGCCCGCGAAGCCGTCGCCGCCGCCCACCGCGAGCGCGGCACGCCCAATGCCTGCGCCGAGCGCGTGTTCGTCGGCAACGGCGTCAGCGAACTGATCGACATGTCGCTGCGGGCGCTGCTGAACCCGGGCGACGAGGTGCTGCTGCCCTCGCCCGACTACCCGCTGTGGAGCGCCGCCACCATCCTCAACCAGGGCCGGCCGGTGTATTACCGATGCGCGCCGGAAAACGGCTTCCTGCCCGACCCGGACGAGATCGAAAAGCTGGTGACGCCGCTCACGCGCGCGCTGGTGGTGATCAACCCGAACAACCCCACCGGCGCCAACTACCCGCCGGCGCTGCTGCAGCGGCTGGTGGACATCGCCGCGCGCCACGGCTTGCTGCTGATGGCCGACGAGATCTACGACGGCATCACCTACGAAGAGGCGGCATTCACCCCGCTGGCGCCGCTGGCCGGCGACGTGCCCTGCCTGAGCTTCGGCGGCCTGTCCAAGGTCTGGCGCGCCTGCGGCTGGCGCGTGGGCTGGGCGGTGCTGTCGGGCGACCCGCTGCGCGTGGGCGACTTCCACCATGCGCTGGATTTGCTCAGCGCCATGCGCCTGTGCGCCAACGTGCCGGGCCAGTTCGCCGTACCGGCGGCGCTTCAGGGGCCGGAAACCATCCGCGCACTGACCGTGCCGGGCGGGCGCCTGTTCGAATCGCGCCAGGCCGTGATCGACGGCTGCGCGGCCAGCGAGCATCTGTCGGTCGTGGCGCCGATGGGCGCGCTGTATGCCTTCCCGCAGGTCGTGGGCCCGGCGGCCGACGGTTTCGACGACCAGGCCTTCGCGCTGGAGCTGCTGGAAAACGAGGACGTGCTGGTGGTGCCGGGCAGCGGCTTCAACGTGCCCGGTTCGCGCCACTTCCGCATCACCCTGCTGCCGGAGGCGCCGGTCGTGCGCGAAGTTTTCGAGCGCATCGACCGGGTGCTGTCGGCGCGCGCGGGCCAGCGCAAGCGCCATGTGGCCTGAGGGATTGCGCTACCTGGCGCTGGGCGATTCCTACACCATCGGCGAGTCGGTGCCCGAAGAAGGGCGCTGGCCGGTGCAGCTGGCCGCGGCGCTGCGCGAGCGCGGGGTACCGCTGGCCGAGCCGCACATCATCGCCACGACGGGCTGGACCACCGACGAGCTCTCGGCCGCCATGGACGCCGCCGAGCCGCTGGGCCAGTGGGACTTCGCCAGCCTGCTGATCGG
>TARA_R110002020_G_scaffold69668_6_pt1 | contig 14163 bp, 16 predicted proteins | sample TARA_R110002020 | Tara Oceans TARA_R110002020 (sample SAMEA4396489) | marine metagenome | biome: Westerlies Biome; feature: [MES] marine water layer (ENVO:01000295) within the mesopelagic zone...; material: water (ENVO:00002006), including particulate matter (ENVO:01000060) such... | reverse complement strand
ATAAATGTTATTGCTTCAATTTCTATCTCACCTCTTTCTATGTACATGTCCATAGTAAAAGAGTCATTATTAAAAAGAAATTTTAGATTATCTTTTATAGGTGCTATCCAGGGATCCATTTTCTCTTCAAGAGTGCCGGGCAAGAAACCAATATCTTTTCCGACAGGCTGAACTGGCCTAGATATAACAACTTTTTTATATTTTTTATTTGTAGGCTCTAGGGTTTGCTGTAAAGCAGAGGAAATTGCTAAAAGCGTCTTGCCGGTGCCGGCTTTTCCTACTAGCGTAACTAATTTAATCGAGTCGTCAAAAAGTATGTCTAATGCAAATTTTTGTTCCTTGTTTCTAGGAGTCAATCCCCACGTGGGTTTTGCTTCTATAAGTGGAGTTAAATTTTGATTCCAGCCTTTGAATCTAGATATTATTGACTGCTGACCTGATGTTTTGTCCTTAAGTACTAGAAATTGGTTTGGGTACAAGTTGTAATCATTAAACTGGTCAGGAATTGACAAGCTCTTTGTAGAATAAAATTCATCTACTACATTTTGTTCTATGTCAATTCTTTGAACTCCAGAGTATAGAGTTTCAGCATTAGAAACAACTCTATGTTTCTTATAGTCTTCACATTTTACTCCTATGGCATCACATATCACTCTAACATTGATATCTTTTGTTACAAGAATAACTGGATCCTCATTAGAATCTTGAAGGCTTTTAGCTGTGGCTATAATAATGCTATCAGGTTTCTCAGGATCTAAATCAGAGAATATTACGTTGTCAAAATTTTTAATTTGATCTTTTGGAAGTATCTTTAGTATTCCTCCAGACCTTAGATTCACACCTTCTTGTAAGCTTCCTTGCTCTCTAAGCTCATCTAGATATCTAGAAGATTTTCTGGCATTTCTTCCTATCTCATCTTGACGATTCTTTTTTTGATCTAGTTCTTCTAAAACAATTAGAGGAATCACAATATTATTATCGGTGAAGGAAAAAATACACTCAGAATCATAGAGCAAGACATTAGTATCTAAAACAAATGTTTTCTTCAAAATGAGTACCTAACTTTAAAAAATATGAACAAAGACAATATAAGCTGCTTCGAAGCGCACGAACTTATGAAAAAACCTTGCCTAGAGCAAGGCTGTAAAAACTGGATAAATTGTAAAAACTCAAATAATTGTGTTTTACTTGCAGCAAAATCAGGACCGAGAACTTTGCAAGAAGTAGGGGACATTTTCAACCTCACTAGAATGAGAATTTGTCAGATCGAAAAAAATATCTTCAATAAGATAAAGAGCGATCTTAAATAAATATCACTCTATAGAGCAATGTTCTAAGTACAGTGGTGGAGCCGGCGGGAATCGAACCCGCGTCCGCAACCTTTAATTGCAGGGATTCATTTACAAGTTTAGCTGGTTTTTGGCTCCAGCAAGCACATCTCAAAAAAAATGCTTATTTTTAAAAGGAATAAGCAAACCTTAAAAAAACAACTTTCTGTTTATCGGTTGTTGCCACCTCATGCATCTACTGGTTTTTAAGCAGCGAGTGCGTATGTATCAAAATCGTCGTTTGCGATTATTATTTTGTGCCTTTTTACCTGGCCGGGCACCTCCAGGACTTGCATCACCTCAATATCCGACCACGTCGATGCCGTGTCGGCCCCATCAAAGACTATTCTTTTCCACTGTCCAAGGAAACCTTAACTAGATCGCTCGCTGCAGTCTTTAGAAGTCTAAGACCTTTTCTAGCTCTTGTTCCTGCGCTCTTGTTTCCGTGAGCATTCTTATGAACATCAAGCTCAAGAGTCTCAACAAGAACTTTAAGTTCTTCCCATTTTTCTATAATCGTATTGCTCATGCTAATTTCCTTTCAATGTTAAATTAGGCTTAGTGAATCATCATATTCACTTTTAATAATATCGTTTAATTTTCCTATGTATCCAGAGTTTCTCAGGTTTTTGAAGACAAGATTTTCTTCAGAAAACTCACCTTCTCTTTCAAGGCCAACTCGTCGCATAACCATTATTTTATCTTTTAGGTTTCTTAATCCTGTAATTTTATTTTCTATTCCAGTGATGTCGTCAATTCTACTCATCAGCTCATCAGTTTTTTTAGTAATTCTGTCTTCATCGACCATAGGATCAGTTCTTTCTGGAACTATTTCCCATTTATTTTTTAGAACTGAGAACACACCAGTTGAGTGATGGGGTTCTTTTGAATCTTGTGGGTAAAGCTCAACATCATGTCCATACACTTTTAAATTGTGATTTGAGTTCCATATTCTTCTTTTTGAATCCATAAATTTCTTAACTAAGTCTTGATCATCGTTAACTTTGTCAAAGTCATAAAGAATATGTAAATCAATATCGCTTTGTTTACCGTAATTATAATTTGCCATTGATCCCGTGAAGATTATGTCAACAATCGGTGTTTTCGTATCAAGTGATAGAATAAATTCGTAAGCTATTTTTAGAAGAATTTTTCGAACTTCTGGTTTGAGCTCAACAGAAAAAACACCACAGTCATTGTCATCGCAGACTGTGTCCCAAATTTTACTACTTAGAATTTTATTTACTCTCATTTATCTCTACCAATCAAGAGTAAATATTTCGATAAAAAAGATTTAGCTATCTAGTATTAGCTTAGTTGTGCTTTGCGAGCCTTCAACCTTATTTTCTGTAACTTCTTTATAGACTTTTACATAAGATTTCATATGATCTAGGTTCTCAAGCTCAAGAGATAAAAGATTTATTATTTGATGTATCTGGCTTTGGTTAACGCCAAAATTCATTATTTCTTGAACAATATCTCTTGACTTAGAAAGTGATTGTGCCCATTGCTCTGTGTTGGTCTTGCCATATTTTTTTATATCACTCATTTTCAAAATCTCCAATATACTTTTGTGTGGTCTGCACGTCTATTACAAAATCATTTAGATTGATAATTTTTAAAACTTTGCCTGTTTCTTCATAATCAGTCTCATCTCTACTTATTAAAATTTGACTATTCCAAAGCTTATTTTTAATAATGAAATGCGCTTGCTCCCATGTTGGAAGATCAACATCATAAGAATCAAGGATTTCAGAAAGCTTGTTTGGTAGCATCATCTGAATGTCTTTTTTACTTATAAGAGTTTTTAAATCTTCTTTACTGTGCAGAATTTCACTTTTGCAAATATCAAAAACCTTGTGTATTACGCCGCAATTATTACATTGAACATTTTTAGGTTCAACATTATCATTATTGTCAATAGTAGAAAATACAACAAATTTATGAAAGACTGGATCTTTCATTTTTCTATATTGTGGTAGAATACAGTGGCACTGCACTAAATGCTTTAAGCCTTGCATTTTTCTACTTTTTAGCTTTTGTCTTAGCCTTAGCTTTTGAAGCTTTGTTCATTTCTCTTGTGTATGAAGACAAAGTATTTGTCAAAAGCTCAGTACCTGTTACAAAGGCTTGATCAATTGAACTTTGAACTAGCCGATTAACACCCTCAACTTTATTGTCTTCAAGGGTTATCATTCCTTTTTGAACAGCTTCATTAAGGTTGTTCTGGACTGTTGCTTTAATATTGTCAACAAGTGTTTTCACACTAAACGAAACATCTTTTTCTAAACTCATTATAGACTCCAATCTACTAGGCGATTCTAATTAATAGATTTCCAAAAGTAAACACTAATCATCAATAGATATTATTTTTTCAATTTTTGAAATATTTTCAAAGCATCGGCATGCCATTTCGACCCCTACATAAAAGCTTTCTGCAGGAATCATATTAGAATAGGATTCAATACTTGGAAAGATAATATTTTTATCTTTTGTGAAAAGGTCAGGACTAATAAGGCCTTTTGATATTACAGACTTTGAGACCCTGAGAACCATATCAAAATTTGATGTCATAAATACGTTTTTTTGCTCGTCTTTTTCAGGTACATAAATAGTACATGTGTGACCAGTTAAGTTTGTAATTCTTCTTTTATAATAATCAGCTTCTAGATAATCTTGATTTTTTGTAATCATATCTGAGACATGTTTTTTGACTATGTGCTTTGTTTTTTCATTATTAATAATAATTTTATTAGGAGTTGCAATAATTCTATCTACGACAGAATTGCTTTCCTCAGGGTTGATTGAAGTAATTAAATCGCCAGAAAAAACAGAATAAAACTTAGAGCCAGTGCAAAAACAAATATCAGCTAAATCATTAGCAGAATTTTCATCAATTTTTGATGATACCAAGAGAACGTCTATTGTCCCCCTGATGTTGTTTGTCATAATTGTAGATAAGACTTCTTCAGAGTAGCCTCTGCAAAACAAAGCAATTGGCTCAGAATTTGAAGCAGCATGATTTAAGATTTTATCTATTTCTGATACTTTTTCGATTATGCCGTCGATGACAAAGCACTTAACGTTCTCTCTTTCGTATCTTCCTTTTGAAAGATAGATTAGATTCTCATCAGGAATACAATTAAATGTGTAACCCTTTGTTATCTCAGAAACAACCTTGTCACACTTTTTTCTTTTAATTTCTATCTTTCCATTTAAGCCAAATACATTCAATGATTCAAAAACTGCTCTACTGTAGAGATTGTCAAAATTTAAATCAAGAAAATTTCTTAAATCACCAATTTCTGGCTTAGTAAGATTACTATTAATCTGTGCTTTGATTAATTCTGTATTTTTTCTGGCATCACTACTAGGGTTTTTAGAAGAAGATATTAGGTCCAACAAGTAATTTAAAAAAATATCTGCAGAAAATCCGGATATTTTTTCGCTCTTAATTAAGTAATCAACAATAATTTGCTTGAATACGTTTTCTTCTCTAGAGTTAACAGGTAGCATTCTAATGGTATTGAATGAGTACTTTGATATAACAGGTGTGTTATCATCCGCAAAGTACAGAGAGTTATTCTGTGAATCTACGCAGCACTTCCTAAGTCTTTCTAAGAAGCTACTTAGTGATTTAGAGAAATTTGATCGACTTATAGACTTTGTGTGAACCATAAGTTCATTATAACATGTCTATTCAATAAATTTAACTTAGCTATCGCGCCACAAGTTGTTTGAAGCAAATTTGATTATTTCTTCAGCAGAATCTTCATTGTAACCATATTCATCAATTAGGGTCTGGACCATTTCATTGTACTTACCCTGCTGTTTCTTGTCTCTGCTCTTTGACTTAGTTACAATTCTAGAAAGATCTTTTACTGAAGCCATTAGTTTGTTTTCAATAGCTTCTTTAAGCGGGCCGTATGCTTTCCAGTCAATTTTCTTTTCTGCTCTCATAAGTGAGAACATATATGAAGTGACGTCAGCTCTAAATCCATCTCTAGAAGAACCTGTAATACCAATGTTTTCTTCGATCGAAGCCATAAAATTTTCATCTGGCTCCATCTCTTCTCTAGTTACGTTATCTTTAACGCCTGTTTTATTGACATATGCCTCTGCATGATCTAAGTAATTATCAAAAAGCGATTCCGCTTGTTCTTCATATGCTGATACAAATGCCTTTGTTATCTCTTTTTCAAGTATTCTAAGATACTCTTCATGAAGATCTTTTTGGAGATATTGAAGATATCTTTCTCGAGCTTCTTCGTTGACAATTTGATCTTTTACTTGCTTGATAAGTGCGTCTCTTATTGAGATAGGCGTAACCATATTTTTATCAGAATCAGATATTGCAGCATCAATTGCTTTCATAATAAATCTAGTTGAGATTCCTGTCATGCCTTCATCTCTAGCTTCTTCTCGAAGATCTTTAATGTCTACTTTTTTAACTCTTCCCTTTTCAATAATAGCATCACCGTTATAAATTTTCATTTTTACCAACGGCTCTACTTTATTTGAAGGCTTTAACCTAGACATAATAGAGAACATAGATGCAACTTCAATTGTATGAGGAGCAATATGAGCATCAAAATCACTGTGCTTAATCAACTTCTGGTAAATTCTTGATTCTTGGTCAAGCTCTAAGCAGTAGGGTACGTTAACTCTTACAATTCTATCTAAAATTGCTTCGTTTGTATGTGTTGATTTAAACTTATTCCATTCTGCTTCATTGCAGTGTGCAAGAATAACACCATCAAAATAAATCATTGGGCCTTTGCCTGGAGAAGGAACATTCTTCTCTTGAGTTGCTGTAATCATTGTATGAAGGAATTCAATTTCATTTTTGAAAACCTCTACAAATTCAACAATACCTCTGTTTCCTACATTGAATGCACCGTTAAGTGACATTACTCTAGGGTCATCTTCTGGATAGATATCAAGCTTAGATATGTCTTCACTGCCAATAAGAATTGATGTATCTTGTGTGTTTGCATCAACAGGAGGAACTACACCGACGCCTCTTCGACCTCTAGCAGAGAAAGAAGAAGTTTTTACAGGAAATTTTTCATATTCCCCATTGAATTCATTTAAAAGACGATGTCTGCATACTGGGCATAAGTCACCTTCGATACTAATACCTAGAAGTTCTTCAAACTGAGGCCTTAAAGATCTAGGGAGTAAATGAAGCGGCTCTTCTCTAATTGGACAACCATCAAGATGGTAAACTTCTTCAGAATCCTCAAGGGCAGCTTTGATATGTTCCATAAGGGCTGATTTGCCTGCGCCAACTGGCCCTAGAAGAAGTAAAACCTGACGGCTTTCTTCACCTTTTAGAGAAGCTGACCTTAGATATCTCATTATCTTTGATAATGAATTTTCCATTCCAAAGAACTGGTCCTTAAAATAGCTATAAACTCTTGTTTTTTCACCGCCAAATAGTTTTCTACACCTAGGATCATTTTCGTCTAATGTTTCTATGCCTGATTTGACAATTGAATCATAAAGTCTTTTATGAGCTAGTCTTACTTTAGTATCTCCGTTTTCAAGGAGTGAAAGATAGTCTAAAAAAGTCCCAGTAAACTTTTTAGCTTTTTTGTTTTTTCTCTGGTCTTGAATCAGTTTCTTAAAGTCTGTTTTCGACATTATTTTATTTCCTCGTTATAGGTGAAATTGATGCACACGTATTTAAATATTAAAGCAAACTGGAAAAATGATCAAATTTCGAAGGGCTCATCTTCAATAATTGTAAACAATTTAACATCATCTCCCCAGAGATCAACTATATGTTCACAAACTTTTCCTGCATAATTTAAGTCTAGGTCTCTTCCGTCATGGTCATGGCCTAAAATAAGTGTGTGGTTTTTTTCAACCTTTTCAATGTAAATTTGCGGCAAGCTTCCTAAACCGACATTTCTTATTAGCTCTTCTCTTACGCTTTTCCAGCCATCGTCATCGGCGATATCGTCAATTGACCATTCTGTTCTTTTTTTAGAATATGTAAATAGATTTAAATCTCTGCAAATTTCTTCATTTAGATAAGTTCTTATAAATGATTCGTCATTATGACTTGATCGAGCAATAAAGCAATGATCAAGGCCTAGATTTTTCTCAATCCAATTAAATATAGTAAAACCTAAATGGTAAGGATTTAATCTACCGACAATAGGTCTTATTACTTGATTATGAAGCTTGAGAAAACTCATGTGATATTCCTGAGAGATGTCAAGCTCGTGAAGAATTTTATAATGCCAGAAAGATGCCCAGCCTTCATTCATAATTTTTGTCATAGCTTGAGGAATAAAATATTTTCCTTCATCTGCTACTATAGAAATAAGGTCTCTTTCCCAGTCCTCTAAATTTCTACTATTATCTCTGATAAACTCAAGAACACTGTAGTCTCTTTCTATCGGAAATTTATTAATATCAAACCCTTCAGGAAGATTATCCGGGTTGTCATTTAGAATCTTAAGATATTTTTTTCTTTGCTGTGCTGGGTTGAGTTTTTTAACATTAAACTCTCTAGACATTTGATATTTTAAGGCATGTGCTGCGTCTAATATATGCTCGACGGCATCTATGCCTATAGCAGGATTTTCAACATATTTACTTACTCTTTTTGCGGCATTTTTAAATTTAGATATTACGTTATCCGGATTTGTATGGCGAAACATTCTATTGTTCTTAAAGAAATCAGAGTGTCCCACACAGTGTGCCATTGTTAGAACATGTGTCGACATTGGATTTTCAGTCATTAAATAAGATATGCTAGGATTGGAATTGATTATCATCTCATAAGGTAAACCTTCCATGCCTAAGTTATAAAGCTGGTGAGTTCTTTCAAAAGATTTTCCGTAAGACCAGTGATGATAATGAGTTGGCATTCCTGTATATGCCATTGCGCCAATCATCTCATGATAATCAATTATTTCATAATCAATGGGAAACCAGTCTAAATTGTATTTTTCGCCAATTTTGCATATTTTATCATCCCACATTTTTAATTCGTCAAAAGTCCAAGTCATCTTAGTCCCTTTCTCCGCCAAATAGTTTTTTAAATGCTGGCCATATATCTTTTGGAGAGTTTAAAAGAAGAAGCTTAAATTTATCATCAGCATGAGGTTCATAATTTTCATAAGTTCTAGAATAAGGACTAGATCTCCATTGAACGTTTCTTCCATCAGGATCTATTTCACAATATCCGTAAAGTTGACATTTTTCTTTAAGCGCCAAACTAGATTTTATTGCTTTTTCCTCATCTTCAGCCCAGTTATCTCCATCAGAACAATGAAATGAGTATATATTCCAATTTTGTGGGTGATATCTTTTATCAATTGCATTTAGAGCCAGATCTAGAGCAGGAGATATAAATGTTCCGCCGCTTGGAGATAATTTAAAAAAGTCTTCTTCAGAAACTTCTTTTGCTTCTACTGTATGTGCAACAAAAACAACTTCTATGTTATCATATTTGTGCTTTAAGAATTGATAAAGAAGGAAAAAGAAGCTTCTTGCAATATATTTTTTCTCAGTACTCATTGATCCTGAGACATCCATAATAAAAAATATTACTGCTGAACTGATCTCAACAGGTTGATTTTGAAAATGCTTATATTTTAAATCAGAGTCATGAAAAGGAAATCTTTCTCCGTCTTCTTCTTTGAAAGTTCCTGATTTTTTGGCGATCTTCTTCCTTCTAATTTTATTCTTAAGCGTCTCTTTCTTTGAAAGCCTAGGTCTGATTCCATAAGGTCTATGACCTTTTCTTCTGTACGCATCAGAAGCAATAAATTTGAATTTTTTTCTTTCAAGGTCTGGTAGTTCAAGATCAGCGAATAAATGCTCTGCTAGCTCTTCTAGAGTGACTTCGACTTCATAATGCTCTTCGCCGCTTTTATTTCCTGCTTTGTCACCTTGAGCTTTACCTTTTTGTTTTTGTTTAGCGTCTGCAATTTTTTGACCTCTTCTAATGTCTTTACCTTGCGCGCCACCTACCTTTTTAGAATTATCTCCGTAAACAAATTGATACTCTTTGATTCCTTTAACTGGAATCTTAATCTTTTTGTTGCCGTCTTGACCAATTATTGATTCGTCAGCAACGATTTCTCTAATACCTTCTTTGAGCGCTTTGTCTATCTTTTTTTTGTGACGAGCTCGATCTGTTGCTGATCTGTCGGCTATGCTTTTGTGTTCTGTAAAAGTGCTCATATTATACCTTAAACATTACTTCCCAGAGCATTTTAACGAGTAAAGAGCCAACTGTACCGCCCAGGATCCATATAAGTTTCGAAGCAGTTCTCTGCCAGTTTTCTAATTGAGTATTTTGAACAATGAGATGATCTAATCTTTTTTCTGTGTCATCTCGCCAAGGAAGAAGATCATCATATCTAATTCCCATAGTATTAAACTTATCAAGAAGAGGCATTCTTCTAGACTGCTCAGATTCTAGATCTCTTATCCTAGAGATAACGCCAGTATCAGGATGATTAACTGTATCTTTAATTTCTTGCAAGCTGCTTTTGACATCATGCAAATCAGCACGAACATCTTTTATATCTTCAGCTAATGCGTCAAAACCTCCGTTTAGAATTGAAGAATTCTGAATTGCGCCGTCGATTTGAGCTAATTTTAGTAAAACCTCATCCATCCCTGACATTTTTCTCTCCTTGATTCGGTTATAAGTATCAAATGATCAAGGAATGTGAAGGAAATATCAAGTTAAAATGAAGAAACCTAAGGCTAAAAAATTAATAATGATAAGACATAAATTGATTTTAGAAAACAAGAAAAGTGTTTTGATATTTTTAGAAACTATCTTAGGTCGGAACATTAGATTTACAGCTCTCACAAAATAAACTTAAGGTACCTGAGATTGTTGTAATGGTCCAAGCATCTAGATTTCCTTCTGTAGACATGAACTCTTTATTGCATGAAGAGCATGACTCTGGAAAAGACTGTATTGCTTTTTCTAAATAAGCCAATTTCTTTTTAGCAGAATCTCTAATTGAGGCATTTTTTTTATTGTGCTTCTTGCGCTTGATGCGCTTTTTATTTTTCTTATCAGATATCTTATTCATAACAGTTCAGATTCAGATTCATATTCAGATTCATATTCAGATTCATAATCATTTTCATAATCATCTTCAGTTTCATAATCATCCTCAGATTCTTTTTCATAATAAAAATATCATGATACTTTGTTGTGTATAAAATTATTTTTTCTGTATTGAGTCTAAGTTTACGTGCCTCAGATAAACTTTGCATATTTTATCTTCAACTATTGCTTTATAATAAATGTTACATGAAGTGTCGAGATCATCATAGAGAATCACTCCTGACCCCTTCTTAGATTCAAAGGTAAACTGCCCTGCTTCTCCGTGAGGACCGCTTAGAATAAATGCTAGCAGGCTTATTTTAATAGAGTCAGGTGTAGGAATGATCCCTATTCTTTTAACAGAAACTAAATCACCTTTTTTAATGTCAGAGAAGAGAACTTTAGTTCCAGATAAATAATTCATCTCTAGTCAGCAGAATTAAGAAAATCCTTGATTTCAGTAGTCGATAGTTTTGAAATAAAGTCAGATAAGTCTTCACCTGTGTTTTGAGAAACTAGTTCTTCTTGGCTTTTCTCTATGTCCTTTGAAGTCTCACCCTTATAATATGTTTCTAGTTTTTCTAATTTGCTTCCTGCATATAATTGAAATTTTTCTAAAAATCCTTCAGGAGTATCAGTTCCAGGTTCTAGCATGATCTGGTATGTCAAAGGTGTGATAATTTCTTTCCAGTCATTGTAGTCTAGCTTACCCATATCATCTCGAACATCTTTGATAAACTTCTCAGAGTCAAGCATTTCTAAATTGAAGCCGCCAACGCCTACAGAGGGAAATACCTTAGCCAATCCAGTTATTAAAACTGAGAAGAATGGAGTTGTACCATCTAATGCTGCCAAACCAGTCATAAGATAATCAACTCTTCGAGCGCCAGAGTATATACCTGCCATTTCTTCTTGAAATTCTCCATAGCTAATTTCTGCTGCTTTTCTCAATGCAGGAAGATCAGATTCTATAATAATTCCAAATAAGTGAGTAATTCCAGCAGGCCCTAAAAAGTCGAGCTGGTTAAATTGATTCGCTAGGGGAGCAAAAGCTTTCTTTTCAAAATCTTTTCTAGCTTTGTCAAGTTCATCTTGTGACCTTTGCTCGCTAATTAAGAAGCATGACTCAGGTGAAATAATCTTTACTCTGCTAGTAATAGTAAGATTGTTCATATTTTCAGAGATAACATCAATGGACTTACTAAATTCGATATCTTCAGAAGAAGGCTTTTCTTCCTTACCAGGCCTAAGAAATCTAATTTGTGTATCGAATGCTTCTTCTGGGTCATCTTCGAGATCAATATCATCATCCCCTTGGGCGGGCTCACCTATACCATAAAAACTATTGTATGCCAAGATTCCGCCTAAGCCCACAGCTGCTAATGCAAATAATTTTAATGCTGTCTTAAAAACAGATTTAATGGCTCCTGCTCCGTCTCGTAGTAAAGTTCGAAGAACACCTCTTTTTAGACCGAATATTTTTTCAAGAAAACTAAGTTCTTTACTCTTGAACATTGCTCTAGTATGACCAAATGCACCTTTGGCTAATTGGGGATGGTAACCCAGTTTATCAAATTTATTCGAAAGTCTTTTAGCTCTTCTAAGTTCTCTCTTAATTGCTTTCTCGGAAACCCCACCTTGCTTCATAGTCTGCTTGAAAACAGAATTAGCACCTTTAATATTTTTTGGATTAGCTTTTAGTACTGCGTCTCTAGCTATCTTGGCATCGCGAACTACTTTGCCTGCACGAGTAAAGTACATGTTAAAACCTGTAAACATATCTTTAAACCGATTGAACAATGCTACTTGCTTAGCGCTTAATTTAACTTTTCCAGTAGTTTTTCCGGCAGCATTAACTAAAGGTGCTTCAAAGACATCATCTGACTTTTTAACAATTCCTGCAACAACATTATCGCCCACCTTGGCTTTTTTAATTTTTTGAGCGCTTCGGGCAACAGTATTAACCTTTGCAGCTGCGCCACTAGCAACAGCAATATCTTGTGCTTTTAAAGAAGGCAGTTTTTCGAAAGTAGTTCCGCCGACTTGTTTAACTAATGACTTTTCAGCGCCAGTAAGCTTTGTTGAAATTTTACCTCCGGGCTTTACATAAAAATTAATCTGTTTACCGGGAGCAATCGCATGAGAAAAAAGTTGAGGCGCATTTGTTTTCTCTGCTTTTGAAATTGTATCTAAGAGTTTTTCTTTCGCGCCAGGCGATTTTGCTAGCTGAGATAGTGCCATCCATGACTTACCTGTTAAAGTTGCAGCAATTTTTGGAGCAACCTTTGCTATTTCATCACCTATCTTAGTAGATCCTTTGGCACCTAACCCGAAAGCCTTAGCAATAAAGGAGCCAATTTGCTCTTCAAGAACTTCTGTCTCAAGTTGTTTGCGGGGTGTAATTTTAGCTTTAATTTTCATATCTGTATTTTAATCTTCGTCAAGCTCTTCATAATCTAAGTAGGAAAATACAGATTGCAAATAATCGGAAGCTTTAGTAATTTTACTTTGTACCCATGAAGGTAGTTGATCATCATCTTCAATTATCTGAAAAATCATATGTGCCATTTTGGAAGTGCGATAAAGCTGTGACTTAGCCATTTTTCCTTCATGATCATGATGATCTTCTTCGTGAGAATCATCTTTGTCATCATTCATATCTTCGTGAGCGCACATGCATTGCTCAACTAGTTCTCTAAGCTGAGATTCGGTGATTCTTACAACATTTTCTACTTTAACATCCTTGATGCTTTGAACCTTTGCTTGAGGCTTATCAGAATCAGCCGGAACATCTTCCGGAATATGCTCAGTTGGGTCTTCAATATTGTCTCCGCCGCTAAATGCATCTTCAACAGTCTCGACTTCGCTTGGTTTTTCATAAGAAAGAGCGTTTTCAACTTCTTCTTCGATAATTTTCTTTATTAATTCGATTGTCATGGGGCTACCCTCCACATATAACTATTTAAAACAATTTAAATTATATTGAGCGAAGCTCATTGACGCGCAGGCGAGTCACTCAAAATCTTGTGTTTTTTATGTTTTCAATGTCATGACACTTTGTGTCACTCCATTGAGATACATCTGGTTTTAAACAGGTTCTTAATCTTGTTAACTACTAATATTGTAACTTAAATTTAATCCAGCGTTAATCTCGTAATTATAGCAGCCATCTTGAACGATAACTCTTTGTTTGTTATAATTGATGAGAGGAATATTTGACATGCCGCACACGCTAGAAGCAATAAGCGAATCATATTTAAGCCGAGTTGATAATCAAGACACATATAAGTGTGGACAAGGCGGAGGATTCATTTATGCATACACATATCAGTCATGTATCAATGCACAAAAAAATCGAGCAGATGAGAAGTATCAAATAAAAATTGGGTGCACAGACAAGTCTAGCGCAGAACAAAGAATATATGAGCAGATGGGTGCCGCCACGAATGAGAAGGCAATCCTTCTCATGTCTGCTGCCGTCGACAATGTCAGGCAGGTTGAAAAACAGATTCATAAAAGGTTGGATCGTGTGGAATCCGCCCCAGGCAAGGAATGGTTCTGGACCTCCGTTCCAGAAGTCGGCAACATTCTTGAAGAGATTGCAGGCCCAGAAGCATTAGAACAGTGGGATCCTGCAGTAGAGTACAAGGTCATTCGCAAAGTTCATGCGCGCGAATTAAGAAGCAAGATCTGGAGAGAGTGGGTCAACGGATTCGCGTGGGTCGGGCTAGTCGCAGCGACATA
>TARA_R110002020_G_scaffold55309_3_pt1 | contig 14167 bp, 15 predicted proteins | sample TARA_R110002020 | Tara Oceans TARA_R110002020 (sample SAMEA4396489) | marine metagenome | biome: Westerlies Biome; feature: [MES] marine water layer (ENVO:01000295) within the mesopelagic zone...; material: water (ENVO:00002006), including particulate matter (ENVO:01000060) such... | reverse complement strand
CACTGCCGAGCTCGTTGGAGTTTCGGGTAGCGTTAGCACAAATGCAAGCAATATTGCTACAAATACAACTAACATAGCTTCCACCGGAGCTAAAGTAACAGTTGAGCTTGTCGGGGTGTCTGGCTCTGTTAACACTAACGCAACTAACATTGCAAACAAAGGCCCTAAAGATGCCACTTACGTAACCCTAACGACTAATGGCACATTAACGGCAGAAAGAACGCTAGCAGGAGGTGCTGGTCTTAGCCTTTCAGATGCCGGTGCGGGTGGTGCTGCCACCCTTGCCGTCACAGGCATTGACAATAGCATGATACCTACGAGCGCTAATATTACGGAAAATAAACTTGCCAGTGATGTTAATTTAGATGCTATAACCGACAATGGTGCTACGACAACGAATAGCATTTCAGTTAACATGATAACCTCTTCTGGTGTTAGAACACCCATCGGTTCCGGTGCTGGAGGAAGTTCACGAGCATTTGATTTATCAACCGCCTCAATGTTCACTCACACTTTAGCCGCAAGTGCAGCCACTACACTATCAACAAGTAACCCCACTAATGGACAAAGGTTTATAGTTAGGCTTTCCAACGGTGGTAGCTCAACAGTCAACTGGTGGTCTGCCATCAGGTGGGTAGGAGGAGGTAGCGGGCCTACCCTGACGAGCACTGGCGGTAAGGTTGATGTGTTTGGGTTCATATATACGGCTGAAGGCAATTATGAAGGATTTGTTATAGGGCAAAATATATAGGGTGATCTAATGGAAATAGTAATTAAGACCTCTTCCGTAGATACAGACCAAAGGCAGTATCAAGACGGAGATATAGTTCAATGTTTTTCGGACAACCAAATATATTTATCTCATGCTCAGTTAATTTGCAATCCTAAAAACTTTTCTTTTAATAGTGCTGGCTTAAGAGAGCCCGGAACTCTTCTAGAGAAGTACATGGCAAGGTCGCATAAATACAAGTTCGTCCGTGTAAACAGCAATGATGTTGAGAGAACAAATCTACTAACAAATGAGACCAGCGTGATAAACACAATTCCTAATAGTGATGGGGAATCCATAAACGCCTTTAAACACCTAAGTACTTCCCTGTTAAACCCCAATCATAGCATTTTTGGTGTTGAGCAAGGACAGGAAACTTGGTATCAAAAACCTATTATCAATATTAATGAGCAGCAAATGATTGATGGTATTTGGCAGGACATAGAAGCTAATAGTGATTATTTAAAGGCCGATCATGCGTTATATGGTCTTGGAGGTTCTACGCAGAGAGACTATTTAATTATCAGTTGTTGTGGTGATAGCTTTGGAACCGCTTCAAGAGAATCCCTTTCTAATGATACGTGTTTTTCAAGATCAGAGTCTGTACAAACTCCAGAGACGGAAGATCAACCATCCGAGCTTGTCGCAAAAAGAAAATGGCAAGTTCCATACTGGGATTTAAGTGATTCACTGGGAATGTCAGTTGAAGACATCAGAAGCCGTCGTAAAGTTAGCGACCTCCGTAAGATATCTCTTGGTGATATGATCATACTTGATAGCGTTAATCTTGATAAGGTCGCAGAGGGAATAGTGGCTTAAGCATGGCAACCGTAACAGTAAGCGTTGGAAACAACCAAAATATAGAAAGCAAAACTCCTAGCGGTTGCAGCGGTAGTGGTCCGTGGGTTGTAACTTTTACATCTGACCCAAGTGCCAATGTGGTTGTTGGAGATATCTGCGTGTTTGACAATATGAGTATGGGAGGCACATGGACTTTTCTTGTGACAGAAATAGACGATGACGAGTATACACTTAAATATGTCTCAGACGATTCAGAGATGGGTAGTGAATCTCCATGCGAAATGTATAACGAGATGTTTGAACAGGCTCCGGGAACTTTTAAGCGATGTTATCAGACAATAACTTTGTTTGAAGCCGGTCTTAATGATAGCAATCTATATAGCAGCGGAGATGATATAGTTGGCGTGATGCTTGACGACGCAGATTTTACCGAAACAAACGTAAATTTTAATTATGATACTAATATAAACAGTATTAAACTCACAGCATATGATGCAGATAGACACCTAGGGGTAATTGGGGCAAGCGGGAAAGTTATATGGAAGCCTACTGCTAATAACACTCTTTTAACTCTAGGCGTGGACGATATTACTGTATCATGGATAGAGTTTGATTTCTCCGGAGCAACCAATTGGCTTGGGATACAGGTAAATGCGGCTGCGGACGATATATATATTACAAACAATATACTTCACAGCATGCCCAATCAATCATTCAATCTTAACCCGATAAGATTCCAAGGTCATGGATTTATTATGAATAATATGATATATAACATGGTTGACTCTGGAGACTGGGCTTTGGGAATAAATTTATATGGCAGCTCAAAGGCTGTAGGGATCTATAATAACACATTATATAAGCTTACTAACACTGGAGCTGACGAAGCTGCTGGTATTCGCACTGTTGATTCCGACCACTTATTAAAGAATAATTTAGTTATGACCGTTAGCGGTGGCGTTTGTTATTGGAACGACGGAGGAAGAGATACCAACTCAGACTTTAACATTGCTAGTGACACGACAGCAAACTCAGTGTTTGGGTCTAATAGTGTTAATAGTGCGGTTCTAGCAGATACTTTTGAAGAGACCGGCACCGCAACAGCTACAGATTTCCTTAGACTAAAGACAGGCTCCGCCGCAATAGGGGTAAGTGCAGACTTAGTAACTACCCCCGCCGGAGTAAATATTGATCTACAGGGTTTTGATAGAAATAGTGTTGCTGTAGACTGGGATGCTGGCTGCTTTCAGTTCACCACTAGTGTTCCATCAGCAACCACCAGTCCAGCCTTTATGTTATTCTTAGATAATTAAGGTATATTAAATGTTTTTTGGAGCATCAACATTTTCGCAAGATCCATTTTCCGCATACTCTGTGGAGATTACGTCGTCTACAACACTAGAGATAGTGTCGGAACTGACAGCCAATGGAGCGATATCGTTTTCGGCAGCCTCCCAAATAGAGGCCGTAGCGGTGCTGACTGCGGATGGCACCTTGACTATTTCAGAGGGCCTTTCTCTAGAGACAATAGCAGAACTAATAGCAGTGCCCACCTTGAGGGGAGCTGATGCCAAGATTTTTATATGGACTATAGACGGCAGAGCAACAACTTGGAGCCTTCCAGAAGGCAAGATGACTACTTGGAATTTACCAAAAGGGCCGGGCACAACGTGGACTTTGTAAAATTAAATGGTGTAAACCAAGGTGAGAGGCTTTTATAGTTCAAATAAAAGAAAGTAATCATAATGGGCATAATAGCAAAAGAAAGACTCTGCAAACAACCTGCGGAGGCAAGAAAATATGGAGTAGAATTCAATAATTTACTTGGATCTAGCGAAACTGTAACCTCTATCACCAGTATTAATTCTGAAAAAATAGGCGGAGGAAGTAGTGATTTAACGATCAGTACAAGTGGAATTGAGTCTTCTCCCACAAGTTCAAAGAATAGCCTTGTAACATTCTGGTTAGCCGGAGGAACAACGGGGCAAACATATAAAATAGAAACACTGATTGGCACTTCTGACGGAGCAACGTTAGAAGGTGACTCCATTCTCTTTGTAACGGATAGATAAAATGAGCTGGCAAAACGATTCACAACTAATGTTAAGAACTATGCTTAATGATGCTGGTTGCGGTGAAAGCCGCTATACCACCCAAAGGCTAGAAGAGCTTTTAATTACATCAGCATATTTCTTACCTACAGAGATTAATTTTAAGACATCATATACTATTGCTGTTTCAACCTATACTATTACGCCGAACCCAGACGATCAATCTGATGGGGACGACCTAGTAGCCTTTATGGTGCTTAAGGCAGCATGTCTTGCTGATGAGGGCAACTTCAGAAACGCTGCGTTGCTACAGGGCGTTAACGCCAGAGTAGGGCCAGCACATATAAACACGTCTAGTTATGGGTCTCATTTATCAACCCTACTAACAGAAGGCCCTTGTAAGTCTTTTGAAGAATTGAAAAAAATATACAACTTTAATTATGGTGGCAAAAAGATTATTCGAGCAGTTATGTCACCGTTTGCCGCCAATGACTTTAATGCTCGTAATATGTTGGGTGCTCTAGGAGAAGCCGACCTACAAAACCCTATTAGAAACAGAAGTGATACTGGTTATTAAAAAGATAAGAGGTGAAACATGGCAGATATGATTTTTCAGCCTAAGGGTGCCGGAACCGAAAAAAAAGAAGGAACCATCTTGGTTCAGGCAACTCTGGCTGCCGCTAGCGCTTGGTATGGTCCTAATTATAGGGTAGATACTTATGTAAGTAATCTACCGACAACTGGAACCATTAACTCCAAGTATGATGTTCGATTTACTGGATGTGCCCCCTGTCAGTAAGTAATATATAATGGCTAAAAACTATTTTGAAGGTATCATAACAGACGACCTCAAAACCCTTTTCAATGACGCCATAAAGGGCTTAATAGAGGGCGGAGCGGGAACTATTCCGTGTACCATATATTATGGTATTACGAAATGGGAGTCTTGTGACAATTGTCTATATGATCCTATAGGTAAAAAATCTTCAAACCGATATCAAAACGGGGGAGCTGTTCCCTTCGGGCATGGTGGTATATGCCCTGTTTGCAACGGAGAAGGTAAAAGGCCTGTTATTAGCACAGAGAACATAGATCTTGTAGTTGTATTTGATTATAAGGAATTTATGGGCATGTCAACGCCAGTAAATAATCCAGAAGGATTAATACAAACAATGGCAACCAAAGAAGCCACCCCAAAATTCAAAAGAGCTAAAGAGCTTCAGGTGGCAACAGATATAGCAGGATATGGAGACCAAAGATTCCAAAGACACTCAGAGCCGCAACCCCTCGGCCTCGGCAATAATGAGTTTGTTATCTGTACTTGGAAGAGGGTTAAATAATGCCAATCGGAATACAATTAGATAAAAATTTTGCAATTAAATTTGCAAGAGATGCACAACAAGAAGTAAAGAAGCAGTTGATGGCTGCAATTCCTGCCAGCATTAAAAGAATCAAGAAAAGAATACAAGAAGATGTAACGCAAAGGCTTTATGGTTCTTCAGTATACGCATCTTTAGCCAATGGTTCCCTAGAGGCTGAGTTCGGTCTAGTGGATGGGCCCTCTAGAATATCAGATATTATAGACCTATGGGTGAATAGCATTGAGGTAAAATTCGATCCGTCCGCTGGAGACTTGGGGGGAATATCTATAGGTATCTTCCGAAGTGGGTGGGGAGATGTATTGTCCTCTGCCGCAGCGGAGTTTACTGCACAAAACAAAAGAGGCCAAGGAACTCCTTTGGAGTGGCTCAAGTGGCTCCTCTTGGAAGGAGATAGGGTTATCGTAGCCAATTATAGGTTCGAGCCTAGCAACAAGGGAACTAGTAGAACAGGAGAAGGAATTATGATAAAAACCCGAGGAGGAGGGTGGAATGTTCCACCTCAGTTTGCTGGAGTTGATAATGATAATTTTGCAACAAGAGCTCTAGAGGGAATACAAGACACAATAGACTATTTCGTTAGACAAGAAATAACAAAGGGACTTTAAAATGGGATGTGAAGCATATACTACATTCTCTAAGGTCTCTAATATAGGAGACACATTATTAAGTTCAGAAATTGAAAATAATCTGAAATGGTATTTAGACTGGGCCCTTTTGGGTGTTGGGGGTTGGAGTAACATTAATATTCCCACGTCTGGCACATGGGGAGGAAACTACGACGCCCTTAGGCTTGTTAACGATCCAGCCTATGAAAATGGCCGAGTCTGGGAAACCGCACGAAAAGATTGGGTATGGGAAAGTGGTAGTTCATACTCAGGTTACGACCCAATTCAGGTTTCTGGAGTATATGTAAACGGTGCCTTGTATGGTACTGGAGATGTTACATATGGTCATCACTATGATTACCCTTTGGGAAGAGTGGTTTTTGACAACGCTATTTCTACAACTTCTTCTGTTAAGGCAGAGTATAGTTATAGAAACGTGCAGGTATATGTAGCTGACGAAGCTCCGTGGTGGGACGAATTACAGTATAACTCATTAAGAGTAGACGATACAACTTACAGCGCCACGGGATCAGGTTCATGGGGAATATTGGCAAATCATCGTGTTCAGATGCCCTCTATTGTATTAGAGGTCGTTCCTCGTAGACGGTTTACACCCTACCAAATGGGTGACACTTCACAATTTGTTAAGCAAGATGTTTTATTTCACATAGTGGCAGAGTCACGATGGTGGAGAAATCAGCTTGTTGACATAATATCTTTGCAAAAAGATAGTCAGTTGTGGCTATTTAACAGTAATACGCTAATCTCAAGCGGAGTTTTTCCCTTGGACTATAGAGGCATGCGAGTCACAAATCCCTTAAACTATAATGACATAGTAAAAACCCCACAGTATAGATACGTTTCTGCCAGATTTACGGATATGGCAGTTACCGAGATGTTGTCTCACGACGCAAGGTTACACGAAGGCACTGTAAGGGCTACTATTGAAGTGGTTTTAGACTAATTTTACAAAATGGTGTATATCTTTACGAGATAATACAACAAAAAGATTAATATTTCCAGAATTTAGGAGAAGTTAAATGGCTAATAATAGAGTCTATTACGCTATTCAGCAAGTATCCTTCGGTAAACATAGTGGTGGCGCTAGTCGAACTATGAAGGCCGCTCATGGTGTGCAGTCGGTTGGTATAACCACGACTTTTAACCTTGATCAGGTTTTCGAGCTCGGTCAGCTTGCTATTTATGAAAACATCGAGGGAACTCCTGACATAGAAGTTACCTTATCAAAGGTATTAGATGGCTACATGCCGCTTTATTGTCTTGCTACTGCTGATCAAACATCAGGCCCACAGCTTAATAAAAGAGCTTTGGCTCGATGTTTCGTGCAACTCGGAATTTGGGAAGAGTCCTTTGAATCTGCCGGTGAATCGTCCTCTGATCCAACCACTTGGGTTGAGATGTCAGGGCTTTATCTATCCTCAGTTTCTTACAACTTCCCTCTTGACGACAACTTTAGCGAAGATATTACCCTTGTAGGTAACTATAAAGTTTGGGGCGCTGGGCAACAAACTAATGACAACTGTGCTGATGGTGGTTCGATTTCCTACACACCTAACTTGGTTGCCGGTGCATTCGGTGGTAATAATGATAGTCCCGCAGGGTCTGGTGGCGTTAATCGTCGGCAGAATATCATTTTTGCAACAGCGGATGGTCAGACTGGTAATCCAGACTACAGTATTCTTCCTCAAGACATTCCGGGTATCGGAGACGGCGGACAAAAAGGAACAGCTCATGTATCCTCAGTTACCGTTTCTACAGATGTCGGTCGAGAAGACCTCTTTGAACTTGGTAAGATGACGCCATACGCAAAGACTACAACCTTCCCGATTGAAGTTACCTGTGATGTTGAGCTCACGACTGCTAGTGGTGACTTAATCAACGCTGTTGATGAGTGCACTGGTGCTGGAGCCTGTAAAGAAGCTACCAACCTTAATGACATGCCTATCCGAATTGCAACCTGCGAAGGTTTAAGAATTTGGCTTGGCACTAAGAATAAGCTTTCTTCCGTGTCTTACGGAGGGGGTGACGCTGGTGGTGGTAACGCAACTGTTACTTACAGTTATTCAACGTTTAATGACTTTGTTGTTCAACATGAAGCAGAAACTGGAAAAGCCGGTGTCGGCGCATCTACCAGTGGTGAAGCATGGTGGACTGAAAGAGTAGACAACTTGAATCCAGCTCCTTAGTATGTAAATGACTGAATATAGAGGGGTAGTTCCATTGGTTCTGCCCCTCTTTTTCGTCAGTATGTGAAAGCGACAGCCTTGGCAAGCGTAATAGAACAATTATTGTTCCGTTTTGGCGAGTAGACACTACTGACATTTAAACAATAACAGTATTTCGAGTATATAATAAAGTGGTTGCTTTAGATTATCTATTAATGACGTTAGCTATTCTAATCCCCATTACTGTTTCTCTTTTACTTATTATCTATGTTACTATTAGAACTTTTGCTAACTATACTGATATAGGCAAATCTAAGAAAACCAAGAAAAGAAAAGAAAAGAAGTTTCAGGAAGCCACGGATGATATACCTGCTTTTACTATAGATACAAACAAGAAGCCTAAAATAGAGACTTCTTTTGGAGGGGGAAGGATAGGGGAAGTTTATGAACATTCCTCGAAAGATTGAAAGAATATCGGGATACAGACAGCACTTTGTTGAAGTAAACCCAGTACACACCCCTAATCAGAAGCCCTTACCCCCTGAGCCAGAAAGGGCAATACAGGAAGAAAAAAAAGAAACCGGAATATTTTATGAGGAATTTATAATGGCAGATGCAAAAAAAAGTAGCCCTACAAGAGCCGTAGGGGTTGACATTGGAACAGGTTTTATTTCATGTGCAGAGCATGTAAATGATAAGAAACAGTTTAGGAAAGTCAGAGATGCTTTTTTTAGACTAAACCCTTCAAAATTTTTAGAAGGTTCCGCCAACCAGTTTGGTGAGAACATGCTCAAAACTTCTGGCGCTCACTACGTAAAAGTAGATGACGCTCTCTTTGTACTAGGTGATGACGCATTTAAATTTGCTAATCTCTTTCACCAAGAATGCCTTAGACCTATGTCAAAGGGCGTATTAAACCCCAAGGAACCTGTTTCCAATCTAATGGTTGAGGAACTAATAAAGGCGGTTGCGGGTCTCCCCTCAAGCAAAGACGACATCTTGTACTACTGCGTTCCCGCTCAGCCGATTGATGATGATTTCGACGTTGAATACCACAAGCAAATTTTGCAAGGTGTATTTGAAGAGCTAGGATATCAAAACATAAATGTAATGACTGAAGGTCTTGCTGTCGTTTATTCTGAATTAGCTGAAAATGGCTATAGCGGTATTGGCATGAGTTTTGGTGCTGGTATGTGTAACATAGTTTATTCCTTCATGGGAATGCCAGTTTTTGCTTTTAGCTTAAGCCGTGGAGGAGACTGGATTGATTCTCACGCAGCTAAACATACTGACGAAACGAACAATGTCGTTACCGCCATTAAAGAAAAAGGAGAGTTTGATCTTTTTCAACCCTCTTCCGGAATAGAAAAGGCAATTAGTATTTATTACGATGCGTTGCTTACGTATGTGGTTGAGCAGTTTAAGAAGCTTTATCAAGATACGCCTAAAAAGCAACTTCCTAACGTAATGGAGCCGTTGCCCATAGTAATAGCCGGAGGAACTTCCTTGGCAAAAGGCTTTGTTGAAAGACTCAGAGAACTTACAGCCGAAGGATTTCCAATACCTATTTCAGAAATTAGACATGCCGAAGAGCCGCTTTTTGCCGTGTCGAATGGACTATATGAAGCCGCTAGGATTTCTATAAGCTAGGGATTATGCACCAGCAAGAACTAGATTTTTTAGTTGCTAAGCTGCTGTCAGGGATTGTTTATTTTAAAGTAGATGGAGAAAGACATAAAATAATACCTGCTACAGCCGAACAAAAGCTTTTAGCTGAACACATAGCTACAGAAGCTTCAGACAGACTGGCCTATGATCAGCTTTTGTCTGAAGAGGATGCGAATGAATATTTGAACAATATGGGCATATGGACTCAAGAGGATGAGGCAAATTATGAAAATTCCGAAAAGCTTTTAGAGGACTTAAAGATTAAATTGTATAAGAATCTTTTCAACCACAAGGCACAAAAGACATTGAGGAGTCAAATTTCTGGGGTGAAACAAGCGTTATTTCAGGGGCTTATAAAAAAGCACTCAATAGCCCAGATGACTTTAGAGTGGCATAGGACGAATATTAGGAATCAATTTTTAACAGCTATATGTATACGTAACAGTAAAAATGAGTCAGTATACAATGAAGAGGATTTTTGGGAAAAAGACGGTTACGTTATGCAAAAAGGAATCAATGCCACAGAAGCAGATTTAATAGGCGCTACCGAAATGAGGGAAGTTGCTAGGAAAGAACCTTGGAGAAGTTATTGGTCTGTAGGGCAGGAGAATCTGTTTGGTGTTCCCGCTTCCTGTTTAAATGAGAGACAGAAGCAAATCATCATGTACTCCAAAATGTATGACAATGCTTACCAAAACCCCGAGTGCCCGCCTGATGAAGTCATAGAGGATGATGATATGTTCGATGGGTGGATGTTGAGCGAGAAAAAAGATCGTGAAAAGGATAAGAAGAAAAAGAACATTGACAAAATAACTGGACAAAAAGGAGACGAGGTATTTGTGGTAGCAGATAATAAATTAGAGGCTGATGAAATAGTTGACATAAATGAACACTCTGAGAAAATGAGAATCAGAGATAGGCTTCGACAAGTCACCTCCTCGGAAGCCCCGGTAGAAGAGATGCAGCTAAAAGATGTAAAAATGCAACTTCGACGACAAATGACAGAACAGGTAAAGGGATCAAGGAAATAGGAAAGGTATACTATGAGAGAATTTAACTCTAGCAACAATAGAAGGGACTCTGACGAAAAATATAAAGATTCTTCCAAGAAAAGATTACTTAACAATATTAAATCCAAGTTCAATACAACTACCATTGGCTCACTAGCAATTTTTGAAGAGGCTTTTGGTTTTTTATGGGGTCACGGAATTCATCCGGATGAGCTCTCCGAAGAAGAAAAGGAGTGGAGAGAAACATGGGCTGATGCAAGGACTAAGATTCTAGACTTAGGCAACTCTAATTCAAGAGGGGCGCAAAGTGAAATTTCACAATATACACTAAGCTGGAATAGGTACGTAACAAAATTTAAAATTTATGATAAAAGGAGAGACTACGATGAGTAAGGAAAATCAAAGGGACTTTACGGTGGATGGTGTTAAATATGCCGTAAGAAGACCAAAGATAACTGAGATTCGCAACGCTAACGAGCAGAGATCAAAGGCTTTTAATGAGGCTTTATCTAGAGGAGACATGCTTCGTGAGCAGCTTGATTCTGAGCTTAGGAAAAGAAGCCTATGGAACGATAGCAGAGAAGAGGAGTATCAAAACCTGAGAAAAGGCATCTTGGATGGTGAGTTTAGACTGAAAAAGGGTGGTATTAAACTTTCCGATGCTAAAGACGTTGCTCTTGACATGTCTGAGCACAGAAGCAGGATGGTAGAGCTATTGTCATCAAGAACTGATCTTGACTCAAATACATGCGAAGGAAAGGCAGATGCTGTCAGATTCAACTGTCTCTTTGCTTCTTGTTTGGTGTATGAAGAGACTGGAGAATCGTATTTTCCTAAAGGCATAGATGACTATTTACTTAACCAAGATGATCCTGTTGCTATAGCTGGAGCAACTGAGTTTTATTACTTAATATCGAACTCAGAAAGACCAGACGAGCAACTTCCTGAAAACGTTTTCCTTAAGCAGTTTGACTTTGTTGACGAAGGGTTTAACCTTGTAGACAAAGACGGCAAACGAACAGACAGAAAAGGAAGACATATTGATGAGTTTGGAAACTTGATCAAATGGGTTAATGAAGATAGCTATATTCATGTTGATACGGAAGGCAGAGAGGTTAGTGACGACGGTGAATTTAATGTTGAATTCAGTCCTTTCCTAACTGATGATGGAGAACCCATCGTTGTAGACGAAGATCCAGAGCAGGATAAGCAAGAAGAAAAACCAAAGAAAAAAACTACTAGAAAAAAGACCACAACTACTCGCAAGAAAGCAGCCCCAAAGAAAAAGGTTGCTAAAAAAGCTAAGGCAGAGGTTCCAGAACCGGAAGAGCCGGAAGTTGAAACCCCTGAAGTAGAATCAGAAGCTCCTGCTGAAGAAGCAGAGGTAGAAGATACTACAGTAGTTGAAGAGGTAGACGAAGACACTTCAGAAACCTCCTAGTTTGAGACTCCGGATAAGCGATTTATACAGACTTTGCAGATAAACTGCGTAGATTGTATAGTCGCTTATTTTTTTAGATATATTGAGGTAATCAATGGCTTTTAATATAAATGCACACGTAATTCTTCAGGGACCGAAGAATATAAAGGCCGTGTCGTCTAATATACGAAAGCAGCTTACTGGAATAAGCGTTCCGGTAAAGATTACTGTCGATAAAAACGCAGCAAAAAATGCTGGAGCCTTACAGAAGGTCGTTCGATCTCTGAATACAGATATGGCTACGCTATCTGGGCATGCCACTAATGTTAATAAGTCTCTAGCTAATCTTGCTCAACAATATAACAAAACCGCAAATCAAGCTAAAAATCTAAACAACGCATCCACTAAGCAATCAGATAATTTAAAAAGAGTTGCTAAATCTAGTGTAGACGCCGGGAACGCCATGGCACGACTCGGTAAAGAGACAGCTCTTACTTTTCGTAGATTCGCTGCCGCAGGCTTACTTACAGCCACATTCTTTAGGTTGACCAGCGCCATCAGTCAGGCTGTACCGGCTGCTTTAGAGTTTCAGCGTGAAATGGTAAAGCTTCAACAGGTAACTGGGAAGACGCAGAAGCAACTAGGAGATCTCAAAAAGGCTATAAATGAGACCTCTGTAACTCTTGGGGTTCAAGCCGACCAACTTATAACGATCTCTAGGTTATTCGCTCAAACTGGACAGTCTATCCAAGAAGTCGAGCACTCCATGAAGGCTATTGCCAAAGCTAGCTTAGCCCCTACATTCGGTAGCATGGAAGATACGGCAGAGGGTCTTATCGCTGCATTGGCTCAGTTCGGAATTAAAGCTAGAGACTCTGAAAAGGTTTTAGGATCTTTGAATCAGGTTGCTAAGAAGTTTGCTGTTGAGTCTGAGGATTTAATTGCAGTTATTCGTCGTGCTGGTGGTGTTTTTGCAACAGCGGCAACTGGGTTTGAAGCGCCAATAGATTCTCTAAATCAGCTTATATCTGTATTTACTGCTGTTAGATCTACTACTCGTGAATCGGCAGAAACAATTGCGACAGGTCTTAGAACTATCTTTACGAGAATTCAAAGGCGTGGAACTATTGAGATGCTTCGAGAACTAGGTATTAACCTAACCGATGCAAATGGTAAGTTTATAGGTATATTCCAATCCTTTAGATTACTTGGTAAAGAGCTTGATAAAATTGTTCAACGGGGAGATGCTATAACCTTATCTGCAATTACCGAAGAGTTGGGTGGTATGCGTCAGGTTGGTAAGTTAATTCCAGCCATTCGAAACTTTGAAAAAGCAGAGAAAGCGTTTGCCGAAGCACAAGCAGGAGCAACAAAGGGTCTCGGTAAAGATGTATCTCTTGCAATGCAACCATTAGCTAAGCAGTTCGAGCAAGTTCAACAGAAATTTCAGGCACTTATTCGTACTGTATCAGAGTCTAGTACCTTCCAAGCATTAGCTAAATTTGCAATTAAAACAGCAAATGCATTCCTTGCAGTAGCAGACGCCCTCACGCCTCTACTTCCTATGATCACCACCTTTGCAACCATGAAGATGAGCAAAGGGCTTATGGACTTTGGTTCTGGATTCTTTGGAGGAATGAAAGGGGGCGGAGGAGTGCAAGGAGCAGGGCAGGCTGCGGGGAAAGCTGTGTCTGGTCAAAGAGGAAAAGATAACTCTGCTGCGATGCAAGCAGCTAGTCAGGCTACCTCAGCAAATACAGTCGCTCTTAATACAAACACAGATGGCCTTACTACTTTAAATACTAGTGTGGCTACGAACACCAATATTATAAGAGACAATAAAACCGCCATAGGCTTTCTCACCGGAGAGATAGCAAGACTTATCACTCAGTTAAAAACGACACCTCCCTCACTTGGTGGTGGCCCTCCTCCGATGTCACCAAGACGCCCATCGAGAGGCCCAAGGGGCCCAAGAAGGGGTGCTAATAAAGGTGGAAGAATTGGCTATGAGAATGGCGGGGGTGTATTTGGAGATGATATTTCTAAAGACTATACCGGGATTTTCCTTAGGACGGGAACGGGTGGTGCCGCCGGTACAACTAAAGGAAAACCAACCCCAGTAAACCTAGAACAGATAAGCTTCTCTGAACCGGGCTCCGTATCATTTACTCAGATGAAAGGATCAGGAGACAAGCAGACGGAGGTTAATATCTTAGAGGGTGCAGGATTTGGAGCTCCCAAAAAGAAATCCGGCGTGTCCACCGAGGCTGGAATG
>TARA_R110002020_G_scaffold235825_2_pt1 | contig 14179 bp, 11 predicted proteins | sample TARA_R110002020 | Tara Oceans TARA_R110002020 (sample SAMEA4396489) | marine metagenome | biome: Westerlies Biome; feature: [MES] marine water layer (ENVO:01000295) within the mesopelagic zone...; material: water (ENVO:00002006), including particulate matter (ENVO:01000060) such... | reverse complement strand
CTTCCGGAAATTCCGCAGGAAGTGCCTCAGCCATTGGGGCCGGAGCTTGGATCATATCCCAGTGATTCCCTCCAAAAATGATATCTGCATGGATTCTATAGATCTGATCGGCATCTTTGAAGTGCTTGTCGTATGAAAGCTCATTGATGACAAAAAGTGAGATAATCATGCAGACCGCCACTCCCACCGACAGCCCAAGGATGTTGATGAAGGTGTAGAACTTATGCTTCTTCAAGTTTCTAAGGGCGATTTTGAGGTAATTCTTAAGCATGGTTTGATAATTAAAAATTGGAAGATTCTAAAATTGAAAGATTCATTGTATTTCGTCATCCGATAGCTATCGGATGCGAATGAGGAACGAGTGAAGCAATCCCGACTCTATACAATTAGATTGAGATTGCTTTGTCGTTGTACCTCCTCCTCGCAATGACGCGTTCTTCCCTGTTTTTCACTGCCGTGGTTTGTGCATATCTTGCCGTTAGGCAGGTCTTCACTAACCATCCAATTTCATTCCGTGTAGACACGTATAGAGGCGAAGAGTTGTATAAAAGCTATTCAGGATTTATGCCATTTAAAAAAAGCCTTCCTGAATACCAGAAAGCTCATTTTCAATTTATTATCGATCTATGTTCGTACAGTAGCGTTCGCTTTCGGGCAAATCTACTGGCGATTTGTGACATGATTAAACTAACCTCAGTCCGAGAGACCCGCATAGCCATCGGGATCGAGGACGCTTCTCTGCCCTGGCCCATAAAGACACGGCCTGAGGCGAAGGAAGAAATTCTGCACTTTTAAAACGAGATTGCTTCGTCGTCGTACCTCCTTCTCGCAATGACGTACTCTTCACGTGGTATCGACCAAAATCCGAAATCAAACCTCCGAAATCCGAATTCGAGCTACTCTGAACGAAGAGACTCAACCGGATTAGCCGAAGCTGCTTTAAATGCCTGGTACCCTACAGTAATCAATGAAATCACAATCAATAGCACTCCTGAGCCGGCAAATATCCACCAGCTCAAATCTGTTTGGAATGCGTAGGATTGCAGCCAGCTATTTGCGAAATACCAGGCTATCGGTACCGCGATCAGAATAGCCACCAAAATCAAGGCAATAAAATCTTTGGAAACTAAGCTCAGAATACTGACTAAAGAGGCACCCATCACCTTCCTTACCCCGATTTCTTTCTTGCGCTTCTCGGCAGTAAATGCCGCCAATCCGAATAACCCCAGGCAGGAAAGGAATATAGCAGTGGTACCAAAGTATTTAGCCAAATCAGATGCTCTCTGCTCGGAAGTATACAGCGACTGATAATCCTCATCCATAAATGAATAGCTTAATGGCTGACCTGTAAATTGTTCAAACACATCTGAAATTCCGGCAATACTGGCTTGTTGATCAGTTGATTCTAATCTCACCATTATCTTCTGGGCAAATCCAGGGCTATATTTTAGGAATGCAGGCTTAACTGTTTCTTTCAAAGATTCAAAATGAAAATCTTTTACCACTCCGATTACCTCTCGGTCTTCTCCCCAAAGGTTGACAATCTGTCCTACAGCATCTTGGAAACCGATGGTTTGCACAGCTGCTTCATTCAGTATTATTTTAGTCTCTTCCTCTCCAAACTCAGGGGAGAAAGCTCTTCCGCCAACCATTTCAAAACCCATAGTTTCGATCAATCCCATATTGACAGAAATGTTCTCAAACTTCACTTCTTCCTCAGGATTTTTTCCCTCCCATTCCAGGCCTATCGTGGAACTCGCCAATCCTACCAAGGGGTGGGACAAGCTGGAAGCATTCGAAACACCCGGAACCTTTTTGGTCTGATCCAGAAATGCATCCATTTGAGTTGGCTGTATGCCGGAAGCACTCAATTCCAGTAATTGGGATTGATTATATCCAAGATTTTGGCTTTGGATATAGTTCATCTGCTTGCTCAAAACCGTGATACCAATAATCAATAAAAGCGAAATAGAAAACTGAAATACCACCAGACCTTTTCTCGCCAAAAGCTCTCCGAAACTCCCTTTTAGATTGGATTTCATGACTTCCACTGGCTTAAACTTGGACAGGTAGATTGCTGGGTAAATTCCAGCGAATAGGCCTGTGAAAAACCAAATGCCGAATAAAACCAATGCGATATCGGGCTGCAAACTAAGCGATAAGCTCTTGGATGTAACCTGATTAAAAAAGGATTGCAGCAGGAATGTAACCAAGATTGCCAGCGCCATTGCAAAAAAGGTCAGCACCAGAGATTCGGTAATAAACTGCGTGAAAAGCCTACCACGACTTGCTCCCATGGTTTTCTTTACACCGATTTCTTTCAGCCTGCTCATGGATTTGGCCGTGGTCAAATTCATGAAATTGATACAGGCGATAATCAGGATGAAGACCGCAATTGCAGAAAATATTTTCACATAGCTGATCCTTCCACCCGCTACCTTTCCATCTTCATAAGTACCGTACAAATAGGTATCTCCAAAAGGCTGAACAAAAACCGAAACGTTCGAGAACTCCTCCTTTTTCTTAATAAAATCTGAAATCTGTGAATTAAAGGCAGCTACGTCAGTTCCTTCTTTCAGGAGGACAGTTGCCATAGCATTGTAATTATCCCAATGGGCTCCATCGCCTAGCATTTGTTTAAAAAATGGAAATGAAAGGAGGAAATCAGGTTTCACCACATCGAGATTCCCAAAATCCTTGTAAACTCCCGTCACTTCCACTTGATTCTGAAAATCAAAAACTTGCCAGTCCAAAGATTTTCCTAATGCCAATTGAGGGCTTCCAAAAAGTTTGGTAGCTAACGTCTCTGAAATGGTTATTGCATTGATATCATTCAGGGCATTTTCCGAATTCCCCGCAATGAAATCCACATCGAATATCTGAAAATACTCCTGACCGACGAAGTAGCCATCTCCGTTCATTTTAGTATCTCCCTGCTCAAAGGATACTCCTTCCACCAATGGTGAGAAGGCCGTTGCAGCTTCCACTTGAGAGAGCTCAGCACTCATCGCTTCCGCCATTTCGGCTGGTGTATAAGCAATCGTAACTATTCCAGTGGAATTATCATGATTCGTCATCACCTGATAAATCTGATCTACCTTCGTATGATAGCGATTGATGCTTAGCTCATCCTTCACCCAAAGCATGATCAGGATCACAGTGCACAGTCCAATAGTCAACCCAAATAGATTGATCGCAAAAATATGCTTGGACTTCATGAAACTTCGGAAAGCGAGGATTAAGTGATGGCGGAGCATAGGGAGGGGGAGTTTTAATTTAAGTTAAACGAGCTTAAATTTGCTTGATGTCCGATGTCCGGTGCCCGATGTAAACACCCGACACCAGTCATCTAACATCGGGCAATATCAAACATGAAACTGCTCCCTGATATTCTCAGTCACCACTTTACCATCGAATAGGTTAATGGTTCGGTGTGCGTAGTTTGCATCATGCGGAGAGTGAGTTACCATGACAATGGTCGTTCCCTCGTTATTCAATTCTTCCAAAAGACGCATTACTTCTTCACCATTGGTAGAGTCCAAGTTACCTGTAGGTTCATCGGCAAGGATCACTGAAGGCTTAGCTACAATTGCTCTGGCAATAGCCACACGCTGCTGCTGACCACCAGAAAGCTGCTGAGGGAAGTGATTCCTTCTGTGCATGATATTCATGCGGGTAAGCACTTCTTCAACCCTTTTTTTGCGTTCATCGGCTGCGATTTTAAGGTAAAGCAATGGTAGCTCTACGTTTTCGAATACAGTCAGTTCATCGATCAGGTTGAAGCTCTGGAAGACAAATCCAATGTTTCCTTTTCTCAATGAAGAGCGCTGTCTTTCAGAGAATTTCGCCACTTCATGTTCAAGAAAGTGATACTCTCCATCATCAGGATTGTCCAGCAAACCAAGGATGTTCAGGAGTGTGGATTTACCACAACCTGAAGGGCCCATGATAGCCACAAATTCCCCTTTTTTGATTTCGATCTGGATGCTATCCAAAGCAGTTGTCTCTACCTCCTCGGTAGCATACATTTTTCTGAGATTGACGGTTTTGATTACGTTCATGTTTATTATTGTTAGATGTCCGATGTCGGATGCCCGATGTTTTGGGAACCTTAATCATTGTTTATGATTTTTTTTAAGATATCTATTAACCTCTGTGTTTCAAGGCAATTCATTTCTATCTAATTAATCTTTGACTTGAAGGATTGCATCATGTTCATTAGATGAAAAGACTCCGCATATAGTTTAGTAAACTGTTCTTTATCAATATATTTTCTTCTTTCAGCTTTATGTATGCAAGTGACAACTTCAGCTAAAGATCGAATTGCATAGCCTAAGAACTTCTTGTATTCAGGGTTAGATTGAGAAATCGATCCTTCAGCAATATTTAAAGCAATGGAATCCGCCGCACGCCATATTTGTGAAATCAAGTTATATATCTCGTCCTTATGAAAGTCTTTGGACACAAGGAATATATCTTCTCCAAAATCCATGGCCTTTTGCCATATTTGAAGCTTTTCGAATTTAAAGTGAGGCACATATTCTTCCATAGTTCTATATTTTAAAACAAGAAATCACTAGTCATTCCACCCTCAATACCTGTCATCGGACACCAAGCATTGGTCATCAAGCACCCCACATCGGTCATCCGGCATCGGTCATCCAACACCCGACATCGGTCATCCGACACCCAACATCACTTTAGGTCCAGTATCTCATTCTTGCCAAAATTCTCATACCCAGAAATAATCACTTTCTCTCCTTCTACTAATCCTTCCAGTACCTCGTAATATTCAGGATTCTTGTTTCCAAGTCTGATATTTCGCTTTTCGGCATTTCCATCTGAATTGATCACAAACACCCAGTTCCCTCCAGTATCCTTGAAGAATCCGCCTGTAGGTAGCAATAAACTTTGCTCGCTGTCGCTTAGCTGCAATCGGATTCTTACACTCTGCCCTCTTCGGATTCCTTGTGGGCTTTCCCCGGTAAATCTCATATCGACTTCAAATCGCCCGTTTGTAATTGTAGGGTAGATCTTCGTGATCTCCAATTCGTGATCTACACCACTGAGAGTGAACTTTCCTCTCAGTCCACGACCGATTCTTGGTAGGTACAATTCATCGATCGGCACCCGAACTTTGAATTCATCCTGCACATCGATTTGACCATATCGCTCACCTGAGTTGATCGCCTGACCTACTTCGATTTGCTCCATAGCCAGCTGACCTGCAATCGGTGCTTTAATCACCAAGCCGTCTAAGATCTGGCCTACTCCATTCAGAGAAGCATTCATCCTACTCTCAGACTGACGAAGTTGCGCCAACTGATAGGATCTGGCGATGGAGTCACTCTTATATGATTTATAAGTCAATTCCTTTCTTTTCAGATTATACTCATATTGCTCGGCTACCTCTTCAAATTCCCGGTCAGAAACCAGTTTCTTCTCATGAAGCTCCTTGAATCTTTTGTACTGAGGCTCCAGCAAGCTGATCTGATAATCTATCTCTGCTAATTGACCTTGCTGACTCAAATCGTTTTGATCGAGAAAAAGACGGGTTTGACGTAAGTTGTTGATTTGCTCATAAAGCATGGTCTCACGCTGCATCACATCCAATTGCAAATTGGAATTAGCCATAATCAAAATCGTATCCCCCACTTCCACTACCGCTCCTGATTCACGAACGATCTGTGCTACCATCCCTCCTTCGACCGCATCTAGGAAAAATGTCTGTGCTGGCTCGATCTGTCCAGATACTAATATATAATCGGTAAACTCACCTTTCGAAACTGTCGCAATACTTAATCGATCCTTCTCCACATTCATAGTGGATCTATGATCTGCAAATCCGATTTGATAAACAATTCCGGCGACTAAAACGACTCCACCTACTATCCAGGCGATTCTTCTAGGGGTCCAGGTTTTCTTAGCTATTTTTCTATCCATTGTGTGTAAATGCTATTTTCGGGCTATCCCCAGTATGCCAAATGGTATGCCATGCAATAAATCGCCCTTACAAGCTTGTTTCGTTGATTTGAAGAAAATACAGAGCGAGACTCGCGAACATTTTCGTCCGCGAGCGAACAAAAGAATTCAAAGTCGACTATTTTTTTCCTAACTTATAATCCTGTCCCATTTACCAAAAACAGGCTCAAATTGTCCGAAACCAAACGTTTTGCGGCAATTTTATCCCGACTGGTTTTTCGGTATGCTTTTGGAACAAGTGGGTGCAACACGACGGAGATTTTTCCGCCTCTGAACAAATTCTTTAAACCATGAGCGAGCAACGAACAGGCAAAATTCTAATTGTAGATGATAACGAGGACTTATTAAAGGCAGCAAAGATTTTTCTAAAGCGGCATTTTTCTCAGGTGGATACAGAGACCAATCCTGACCTACTTCCCATCCTCACGCACAACGAATCTTACGACGTCATTCTTCTCGACATGAACTTCACCAAAGATGTGAGTTCGGGTCAGGAAGGATTCTATTGGCTGGACCGTATTCTCGAGCTTGACCCATCCGCGGTGGTAGTTTTGATCACTGCTTATGGAGATGTAAATCTTGCGGTGAAAGCAATAAAAGAAGGTGCAACAGATTTTGTGCTGAAGCCTTGGGAAAATGAGCGATTGCTGGCTACGCTGAATTCTGCTTTGCAACTGCGCAAAAAGAAGATGGAAGTGGATCTTCTTCGGGATCAGAAGCAGACCATGCAGCAGGACATAGACAATAAGTTCAAGGATATCATCGGGCAAAGTGATTCCATGCAAAAGGTTTTTGAGACTATAGAGCGCGTGGCTGTCACCGATGCGAATGTTTTGATTTTAGGAGAAAATGGAACTGGGAAAGAATTGATAGCCCGTGCGATTCACCGACATTCCCGTAGAAATAGAGAAGCTTTTGTAGGAGTAGATTTGGGTTCTATTACACAGACTCTATTTGAATCAGAGCTTTTTGGACATAAAAAAGGATCTTTTACCGATGCCAAGGAAGACCGGGCAGGTAGATTTGAGCAGGCTCACAAGGGCACGCTTTTCCTGGATGAAATAGGAAATCTTCCCCTTGCACTTCAGTCCAAGCTTTTGGCAGCACTTCAAAACCGTCAAGTAACACGCGTCGGCGCAAATCGTCCCGTGGATGTGAATATTCGCTTGATTTCCGCTACCAATATGCCGATCCATAATATGGTTTATGAAAATGGCTTCCGCCAAGATTTGCTTTATAGGATCAATACCATAGAAATCCAGCTTCCTCCACTTCGTGAGCGTGTGGAAGACATTCCACTTTTGGCAGATCACTTCATTACTTTTTATTCTAAAAAGTACAACAAAGACATCCGCAAAGCTTCCGAACCGCTCGTGAAGCGCATGACCAAGTACCACTGGCCGGGTAATATCCGTGAGCTTCAGCACAGCATTGAGCGTGCAGTGATCATGTCAAATCATAATGTATTGCAGCCAGAGGATTTGTTTTTGCAGAAAATGGCTCAACCCGAGCGACAGGACGAATCCGTGAGTTTGGAGCATTTGAACATCGAGGATGTTGAGCGAATTTTGATCAGAAAGGCCCTGCAAAAGCACAATGGACATATCACCAGAGCAGCAGAGGAACTTGGACTGACCCGCTCATCACTCTATCGAAGACTGGAGAAATATGGTTTATAAGCGGTTTTCCTTTGGAGTTGGACTTCGGATAACCGGCATCATCCTGAATATCTACCTCGCACTATGGCTATACTACAGCCAGGATCTATGGCTTGCTCCGGCAATTCTTGGACTTATCGCGGTACTTCAGATCGGTGAGCTGATTTATTATGTCAATTCCATCAACCATAAGCTCGCTAGATTTCTCGATTCCATACGATATGCCGATTTTTCGAGTTCCTTCACTTCGGACAGCAAAATGGGCAATTCCTTCAGGGAGGTAAACACCTCTTTCAATGAGGTAATGGAGGTTTTTAAACAAACCCGAGCTGAAAAGGAAGAACAGATGTTGTTTCTACAGGTCATCATTCAGCACATCAATACAGGAATTATTTCCTTCAATGATGCTGGAAAAATTGGCGTGATCAATAACGCTGCAAAGCATTTACTACAGATCCCGCAGTTTCGGGATATCACAGATTTGGGCAAACTCTCTCCAAAACTTCTGGAAGATGTAATGGAAATGAAGCCAGGTCAGCGTATTTCAAAGAAAGTGAATCTTTCACTCCACCTTATTATTCAATCAACTTCCCTGAAGATGGGCGGCCAAAGCTGGACTTTGCTTTCCCTGCAAAATATCAACGCAGAACTTCAGTCCAATGAGCTGGAAGCCTGGCAAAACTTAACTAAGGTACTCCGACATGAAATCATGAATTCCATTACCCCGATTTCAAGTTTGGTAGAGTCGCTTCGTACCATTCTCGATGAGGACAGCTACGTGCAGCAAGAAGGTTTTCTGATCAAAAGGGATGGCTTTATGGACATGCAGGAAGGGCTGGATACCATTGCCAACCGTAGCCGAGGGCTGGTGACTTTTGTGAATGCCTACCGTGATTACACCAATATACCAACTCCGAAAAAAGTTACCATGCCCGTTAGCGAACTATTCGAAAATGTGCATAATCTGATGCGGGAAGAGCTAAAATCTGCTCATGTAAAAATAGAAACAAAGATCCACCCGGTTGATCTGGAGATTCATTGTGATCCCGATCAGATTACCATGATCTTGATAAATTTACTAAAAAACGCATCTGAATCCCTTCAGAATCAAGCAGACCGTACGATATGGCTATCTTCTATTGGACAGGGAGATTTAGGATTGATGATTCAGGTTGAAGACTCCGGACCTGGAATTATCCCTGAGGCCTTGGAGCGAATTTTTGTTCCCTTCTACACCACCAAAAAAACAGGAAGTGGTATTGGCCTGGCTATTTCAAGGCAAATTATGAACCTGCACAAGGGCAGTTTGGAGGTAACCTCCATCCCAAATGAGCGGACCGTATTCACGATGAATTTCAGGTAACATATAACCTTTGAGGTCTTCAAGACCTCGAAGGTTTTTACCTCAAAATTTTACAGAATCTTCGAGGTCAAAAAAAAGACCTCGAAGGTTTAATAAATTTGCAGTACCATAATTTTTAACCGCAGAGCACACGGAGAACACGCAGAGGCCACAGTTTAGTGTTCGTCAATTAATCCAGAAGTATGCTTGGTTCTCATGACATGGACCAATTCACATATGGTGCAAGTCTTCAGGCTTGTACTTAAATTATTGCAAAATCGACCTACACCCCACCTCTTTTACTTTCTTCAAGAATAGTTTTCATAAGTTACTTTGTCTTTCTATGAGACTATATGATTTTTTAATACAAAAAGCCTCTGAGATCAAATGATTTCAGAGGCTTCTATTTTCAATTCAAGTCAAACTTCTGGAAAAGTATGACACCTGAAAATTCAAACTACTCAAAACTTATACATCGCTGTAACCCCAAAGGTCGCTGGATTGCCCAAATGCGAAGGACCAAAGTTGTAAGCATAGTCAATATAGGTTTCATCAAAGATATTTTTAGCCCAAAAGGTCAGTTCCATCATGTCGGAAACCACCCCGAACTTTGCATTGGCGATCTGATATGCATCTTGGCTGATGGTATTTTCCAGATTGAAGAACTGCTCGCCGAAATACAACCACTCCCCTCTCACCATCCAATCCAATGTGCTGGAATTGAAAAACTGAGGTGTCCACTGCACGGCAACCATAGATGTGAAATCCGGGGTGAAAATCTGCCTGTTTCCAGCGTAATCCACTTCTCCCAATTCTCCCGGAAGCATCAGATTATCAAATGTCGCATGGGTATATCCGAAGCTCCAATCAATGCTCAAGTCTTTGGTAGGAATGGTGTTGATCTCCCACTCTATTCCCTTGCTGGTCAGATCACCGGCATTTTGGGTCACCACGATCGCATCCGGCAATACTAGACCTGGAATTTGTACATCAGAAATTGTGGTATAGAATAGCGCGACATTTGCCCGAACTCTTCTATTGAAAAAGTAATTCTTACTTCCAATTTCGAAATTGTTTGAGAATTCAGGATCATAGGCAAATAACGGGGGATTGCTAGGATCAGAACCTATCTGTGTCAAGCCGCCCGGCCTGAAGCCACGGCTGTAACTTCCATATACCTCGTTTGTATTAGCCAGCTGATATGCCAAAGCAACTTTAGGAGAAATAGCATTGTAGTCCACCTTTCCAGTGGTATCAGGTTGCGTGACCATAGGATCATCTTGTCCAAAGTCCAACTCCTGAGAAACTGTCAACTCTTTCTTTTCATAATCAGAACGTAATCCTGCGGTCAGTTTCAATTTATCAGTTAAGCTGTAGGTCGCCTGACCGAAAAATGCGTAACCGTAACCCGTAGCAATGTTGGTATTGATGGTAGTGAAATTGGAAATAGGAGAACCTACCAGCGCTGCATCATCACCAAAATAAGTCCCCTGCTTGGTAGGAGCATCAGAGGTGAATCCAAAAAACCCAACTTGCCAATTCAATTTCTGACCTGCATTCACGGAAGCCAACCTGAATTCCTGAGTCCAAACGGAAACAGTATTCCAATCTTTTCCATAATCATTCACAATGGATACTCCATCAATAGGTGAAAAATCCCCATCAATCGGAGTCTTGTAGTAGCGGTAGTTCTTTTGGAAGGAAGTCTGGGAAGAGAAGTTGAACTTCGGTCCGGTATTTTTGATCACCAAGGAAACATTTTGGCTGTCATCCACCATTTCAGTGGTTGCATTTTGATTGACCTCAAAAGGATTCTCTACAGCAGAATCAGGATCTGGAGCTAAAGAGAACGGACCATTATTTCTTCCTGAATTACTCTTGAAATTCACTATAGCTTCCCAGTTTTTTGCAAAGAGGTAATTCAAATTCCCCGCAAACAGCAAATTCTTTTGCTTGTCAAAATGGCTGTCGTTATACAAGTTAGTGTAGTACCCATCTATTTTATCAGACAAAATAGAAAAGCCAGCATACAATTTTTGCGGAAGCACCATGGCCTTCACACCGGCAGCAATCCTAGAAAAACCATAATTGCCTACATCTGCACGAATAAATCCGGAGAGCTCGTCAGACTTGGGTTTGGTGATAATATTCATCACCCCACCCATAGCATTTCTGCCATAAAGCGTTCCCTGCGGACCACGAAGCACCTCAATTCTCTCCACGTCATTGAGTAAGAAAAAATAGGTATCTAACCCGAATTGATTCACTCCATCCACATAAGTTGCCACTGCTGGCTCGTAGGAAGTAGTGGTGATACCACGAATGGAAATCACGTTTCTGTTGTCTCCCGGATTGGAGGAATACAAGTTTGGAATATATCCACGGAGATCCTTCGTCTGCCAAAGGTTCATTTCCTCCACTTTCCGATCATCCACTACCGACACAGATATGGGAACCTTCTGGAGGTTTTCAGTTTCTTTCTGCGCAGTTACCATCACTTCACCAAGTTGAGTCACGGGAATAGTATCGTAGCTTTGGGCAAAAGAAATTTGGGAAACTAGGCTGAGTCCTGTGGCAAAGCACAGCTTCGTCACAAATTGGGTATTAAAAATTGACATAAACGAATAGGTAGGTTTAGTCTTCAAATTTAGGACTGGAAGATTGAAAACCCGATTTTTCAATAACTAATTACTCCCCAAAACACATGGGAATAAATTTGATTTGCTTATGCTATTGTTTGGAAAACGTATTTTTCTCCCAGAAAAGTCAGCCACTTTTACCTGTGATGATTCTGTGACTTACCCTTTGATAATTTACACTTCATTGGAAGACCAACAAAAATTCGTCAATTTCATAGCTTTCAAACCTATTTCGATACTTAGAAATTAATTTAGGAACAGTTTCTTGTGTCTAACCTAGCTTTCTAAATGCTCACTATAGAATACCTACCCCTCATCTTTTTCATCATCGCCTTATTTTACAGTTCAGTCGGCTTCGGAGGCGGATCTAGTTATTTGGCTATCATGAGTTTATTTCTTACCGATTTCTATGAAATACGCTCCACCGCCCTGATCCTGAATATCTGCGTCGTTACGATCGGGACGATAATCTTCATGCGCAACAAAGTGTTTGACTTTAAGCTCTTTTGGCCATTTCTGATTTCCAGCATTCCATTGGCCTATTTGGGAGCGCAGCTGAAGCTTTCACAGCAGGCATTTTTTCTAATTCTAGGGGCTGCCCTGATTCTTTCGGGTGTGGCAATGATGCTTCGCTACCTTCAAGCTAAACTAGAATCACATGAATTTAGCCTGATCAAAAAATTGAGTTTGGGTGGTAGTGTAGGGTTACTGGCCGGAGTTTCCGGAATTGGAGGAGGAATTTTTCTTAGTCCTACGCTCAATCTATTGAACTGGGCAAACCCAAGGATTGTAGCTGCACTTGCTTCCGTATTCATACTTGTGAATTCCATTTCCGGACTAATAGGGTTAACCGTTGCAGGCACTTTTCAACTTGATCCAGATTTGATCTGGAAACTTGTACTCGCGGTCGTGCTGGGAGGAAGCCTAGGTTCCTATCTATCTAGCAAAAAATTTAATCTGAGAATCCTTGGTGGACTGACTGCTGTTTTGGTCATTTATGTCGGTCTAAGACTTGTATTGATGCATGGATTTGGGATAAATATTTAAGATTGTTTTCCAGGAAAAACAATGTTCGATTATGTTTTCTCCAGAAGATATAAACACTCAATAGATTTCAATTCGTCTCACAGCAACTTCATCCCATCCAATTTTCTGAAAAAATCCTCCCGATAATTCCTGCTGATAGGATAAAGCTCCTTTCCTATCAAAACCTCATTAGCCTGCACTTCATCGATATGCCGCATATTGATGATAAAAGATCGATGGATACGCACAAATTCTCCGGGCAAAGCATTTGCAATCCCGGTCAGGGAAACCAGGGACATTACTTTTCGGCTTGGTGTTATAAATTTCACATATTCTCTTTGGGCTTCAATCGCCTGGATTTCTGAAAAAAGAAACTTCACGATGCGGGTATCGGTCTTGATAAAAAAATAATCAGGTTTCTCAGCGTTTTCTTCTGTAGTCACCTGCGCCGAAAGGTATTCTGTTGCCTTTTCGATTGCCTTTGTAAACCGCTCAAAGGAAACCGGCTTCATCAGGTAATCAATCACATCCAGCTCATAGCCTTTGACTGCATATTCCTCATAGGCAGTCACAAAAATAGTGAGTGGCTTTTCCTCCAATTCATTCAGCAAATCCATACCCGTCATCAGCGGCATGCGAATGTCGAGCAATAGGATATCAACCTGATTTTCTTTCAAAAATCCCAAGGCTTCCTCCCCGTTTTTGCACACCCCAGCGAGTTCCAAATTCGCCATTTTAGATACATAGTCGGAAAGCAACTTCCTTGCTGGCGGCTCGTCGTCTACAATTAAAACATGGTAGCTCATCCTAATTCAATGGTTAACTTCACTTCAAAGTACGTCGCATGCTGATCCAAGGTCAACTCATGCTTTCCAGGATAGATCAGATTCAATCTCTTTCTCACATTAGAAAGCCCCACTCCACTTTCTTCCTCTGCTGTCTTTCGCGCATCGATCACATCATTTCTACTGTAGAAATGTAACCTATCATCTGCATCAATAGTCAGTTTGATATCAATCGTACCATCAATTGTATTTCCATGTTTAAAGGCATTTTCCAGAAAAACCAGAAATATCAGATGGGCAATCCTGTGCCGATCTTTCACACCTTCATACGTGAAAAATATCTTAGGCTTCTCATCCAATTTCAATCGCCACAGCTCAATAAAATTCTCCATAAAGGTGATTTCCCTGGAAAGGGATACAAACTTTCCCTGATCTTCATAGAGCATATGCCGCATCATTTCGGAGAGTTTCATGATCGCCGGAGCGGTATTATTCTCTTTGAAATAAGCCATGGAATAAATGTTATTCAGGGTATTAAAGAGGAAATGTGGGCTGAGCTGTAGCTTCAGAAACTTCAGTTCGGAGGCCAATTGACTATTGCGAAGTTCAATTTCATTTCGCTGAGCTTTGATCAGATTGGCAAAGAACCAGACAACCGTCGTGACCAAATAGAAACCAATGGCCGGAACTGATCTGATGAAATAAGTATAAGCTACAGATTGATGTGACATGCCAAGAATATTGACC
>TARA_R110002020_G_scaffold67179_13_pt1 | contig 14180 bp, 14 predicted proteins | sample TARA_R110002020 | Tara Oceans TARA_R110002020 (sample SAMEA4396489) | marine metagenome | biome: Westerlies Biome; feature: [MES] marine water layer (ENVO:01000295) within the mesopelagic zone...; material: water (ENVO:00002006), including particulate matter (ENVO:01000060) such... | reverse complement strand
GTTCGTAAGTTCGTAAGTTCGTAAGTTCGTAAGTTCGTAAGTTCGATCATCCAGCCCTAAGAGGCTCGCCTACCTGTCAAGCTGGGGTCCGCGGAAGCAGGCAAAATAGGGCGGAAAGCATGCGCACGTTCGCTGCATCTCCCACCGATGTCCGCAATTGACGATTTGCGACATTCCTGAAAAGTGCTCAACTTAGGGGGACTCCTATAGCAGGTGAAATTGCCTCGATCTAAATGGTCAAGTAAGCAAGTAGGGTGTAAAGAAACTGATTATACCACAGAGGATTAAATAACATGGCTGAAATCGAAGGTCTCCAAGACGATGACGAGCCGCTGGAAGTTGGAACGATGGTCATACCCACGGGCGCTTCTGACAAGGCGATTGAAAAGCACTTCGAGATCGGGCGCCTGAGGGTGTTACAGGAGAAAAACGATATATTTCTATCGCATGTCCTTGACTTCATTCAAGGCACCAGTGAGAGCCGAGTTTGGAGCAACCTGAGGCCAGAGTATCAGCGTCGACTTCGGTGGGATAACAAGAAAAAAAGTAAGCTCATCGAGAGCTTCATCATGAATATTCCAGTTCCTCCCATTTTTCTTTACGAGAAGACATTGGGGAAATTCGAAGTCATGGATGGCCAGCAACGCCTAAACGCAATTTCTGAGTTCTGGGCTGGTAAGTTTCAACTGGAGGGTTTGCAGATATGGGCTGCATTGAATGGTAGGACTTACGCACAACTCCCGCCACTTTTACGCCGCGGCTTAGAGCGCGCAAAAATTTCAGCAATCACATTAATGTCCGATACATCTGGCGGAGAGGACAACAGCATTGAGCTTAGGGCCCAAGTGTTCGAGAGGTTGAATACAGGCGGGGAGAGCCTGAACGCACAGGAACTGCGAAATTCTCTATATTCTGGACCATTCAACGACATGATCGTTTCTCTTTCAAAACAGAAAACGTTCACGGATACTTGGGGAATCCCGGATCACGTTGGCAACACTTTGGCAGACGGAAGCGTCGCCGATGCGCTGAAGAACAATGTTCTATTCAAGCGCATGACTGATGTTGAAATCGTTTTGAGATTCTTCGCATTTCAAGAAGATAGACGGATTTCTGGATCGGTCCGCTCTATGTTGGATACGACGATGAAGTCCAACAGGAATATGAAAGGAGAGCACATTGAAAATTCAAAAACACAGTTTTTGGATACGCTGTCCCTTGTCATAGAAGTTTTCGGAGATGACGCCTTCAGGTTACCTGGGCTTAACAATGCAAAAGGAAAACTATCGAAGCCACTTTATGATGCTCAGATTATTGCATTTTTCAGACTGTTTAACCGCGCTGCAGAAATACGAGCTTCTGCTCCTATGATAAAGGAAGCCATCATGGACTTGGCAAAATCAGAAGGCGAAATGTATGAACTGATGGTTGGCCGAGGAAACACGGCGGCTACTATTAAAGATCGAATTGCCGCCGTCGAGGGCACCATCAAAGGCATTATCGATAATGGCGCCGCTTGATCGCGCGAAAGACCGTGCATTTTCGTATATAGCGGAGCTACGTGAAACTGCAGCTGTTAGGCAGTTTTTTACTGAAATCATTATTGGGCGAAATGGGCAACTCATCGGCGCGCTGGGATACGACCCGAAAGTGAAAGCTCTTCTTCTGGAAGCAGTTCGTCTCAAGACGACCCCACCTGCGGCTCTCTACCGTGGTCTTTTCATTCAGGCAAATTCGATATTTGAGGCATATGTGCGAGATCTCTCTTCGATAGTCGCAGAGCATACTGCTTCAAAGGTTGCGAAATACTCCGAATTACCAGAACAATTTCGCAACCAGCACATTCATCTGTCCGGACAGATCCTTCAGCAAATGAAGACAGGCACACTCGCTGGGCAGAAGTTCGATTTTGCTCGCCTTACCAGCGCACTGGGCCAGTGTTTTTCAGACACCGATCCTTTTTCGATCCTGCCAGAAGTGTTTACAGTAACTATGGGAAATGCCACGGCGGATCGTTTGGAAAATTTATTCGAAAAGATTGGTCTTGCCGAGCCGTTCAACCCCGGTGTCGGCCAAAGTGGAAAGATCAAGAAAGTTCTTAATGAAACACGACAAGCATCCGCAGCCAAGCTCGCTAAGGAGAAGCTCAATGAAATCGTGGGAGTGAGAAATACTCTGGTTCACGGGGATCTAAGCACTGCGGTGGAGCAGTCTGATTTGGAAGAGGCGTTTAGTTTTTTGGAGGCCATGATTGAAGCTCTGGATGAACTTGCACGTCCCCTTTTCGCAGTGGCCAATGATTGAAATCACGCACTATCCGCACTTCTTTTTAGCGGTCATAATGCAAAGCGAAATCTTTTTTGTTATGGATCATGGACCAATCCGCTTAGGCGCTTGACCCTCTCTCCGGCCGTTATAATCGTGCAAACTGCAAAGCGGCCCTTCGGTTGTCGTTGGTCGAAGGGTTGCTAATGGGCCGTTTACGACAATGCGTCAGAACGGGCGGAAAGCGGTGATTCGCTGCAGCACGGATAGGCAGCGGCAAATCTGAAAGCTCGGTTTAGAAAACAGTCACCCTTCCAGTTTTGACATTGCCTCCTTTGTCAATCGAATCTGTCCCTTATCAAGGAGAAACCTGACAAAATTCTGAACGTCGTCATCGCCAGAAATCCAGTAGACTTGACTGTTGCTCAAGCACGCCCGCATGGCCATTTTGAAGTGTCGTCGCTGAAACTCCGACTGATGCCTTTGCAAGACAGAGATTATATCATGCGTCTTGGAGAAGTTAGGGCTCGAATGAAGGCGTTCGATTAGTTCATCAATCTTCTCCTCCACTTCATCGGCCCCGATTAAAGAGCGCTCAACCGCCAAGAATCGTTCTCGAACCGCTTCGTTCTCGAAGATTTGAGCAAATCTCTCCACTGCCTCGATCTCTTTTGACCGGGAGCACCCTATGAAGCGAAGGGCCTGCAGGTTCGCAATAGCGGATCCAGAAATATGCTCCATATTTTCGTCAATATAGTCCTCGACCGAAGGCCGGTCACTGAAGATTCCCTCCGATTGATGGAGGAAGAAGGCATAATGCGCAGCAGAGCCTGCCTCTAAGAATCCCTCATGCCTGCGATCCTTTTCGACGCGCAGTTTTCCGACTTCTTCATGCGGAATGGGACGGAACTCATCGATTAATCCATCTTCACCAATCTTTTGAGAGTAGAAACCTCCGTCATTTTCGCGGGTGAAAACGGGAATGCCAAAGTGCGGTTGCTCCCTTGCAGCGACTGCGAAACCAAAAAGATTAAACATCCTCTAATCCTCCTTCGAGGCGCAAGAACTCCAAAACCTTTGAGTATACAATTGCCGTATGCTCCGCGGAGGAAAGGCTAAATGAGTCGTAAGGCAGGGGTGTCGCCTCTAAAACTGTCTCGACGAACTGAACCACCAAAGGATCTTCAAAGTAATCGTAAGGAAGTATGACAGCCTGAACATTATTTGGCGTTAGAAAAATCTCATCTTCTGTCTGAATTTCCACACAGAACCGGCGGTCGTCAATGCCGTTTAAAGAAGAATCGCCGGCCAGATCCCTGAGAGCAAGCATTTCGTGATCCATAATGCCGAGGGAGTGTTCTTCTCGAAACTGGCTCTCTTCCATCGGCGTTAGCCTAAAATAGTCCTTTATCGTCTTGAAGAAGGCCCCCACAATCTTTGATGGATCATCTGTTCCCAGCACCTCAAATTCACCTATGTTGAAAGTCTTTATGTAGTCAGGATGCCGGCCTGCGCTGAATGCACCGCTATCGAACGGATATATCCGCTTAATTGAATGAAGTGAGTTCATTTTTATCAAGAAGCATATCGGCATCAGCCAGTTTTTTTGAGTGGTTCCGCTGACTTTATAAGAAGGTTTCCCATAAAATAGGTATATTAACTTCTCACCGAAAAAGACGGGACACTCTGTAGGAGTTAGAGAATTGGACGCCATAATGTCTCTGAGGGACTGCGCCTGTGTAGTGTGGACCAATGGAAGCTCAGCACTTGCGTGCACGCTATTCTTTTTGAGGAATTCACTAAGTCTGCTCATCGGCTCCGCGCAATACCAAACTAATTTTCATGGCTTCAGGCCGTCTATTCTCCCGCATCGCGCCCTACTTAAGCCTACTCGGGTATGCTATTGAAAGCAATGCAATATGAACTTCCTGAGCAACCCGATCATCAGATTTCACAATATTTCAAGTCTTCCAATTTTGCTCCCCCACCCACCTCACATCGCTGGCAGTTAGATTGAGATTCTCGGATGTCAGCCCTGGGCCGTATGCGTCCACGGCTGCGCGAACTACAATCCTGAATGCCCAGCTCCAATGTAGATAGGGGCAGAATGATCCTGTCAGGATGCGTTGCATCCTCCGGCGGGTTTTAAAGCGCCGATCAATTCTCAGAACCTTTTCCACTTTGGAAAAATCTTCCCCTGATTTTTTCAGTGATTCTTGGGCGGGACATATTTGCTGTGCATGAAACACAGCCCCTCATCTGAATTCACACCGACTGCTCAGCTTGCATCTGTAATCTCGCCTGAAGACTACATGAGACATTTGCACTCGAGCGACATGCTTGGGAACCCGAGCCTCCTTATGATTGATAAGGGCGTGGCCAGCTCGAAATGTGCGCCGACTGAGGGTTTCTGCGCTGTTCTGCCTGCTTGGCTCGACGGGACGAGCTACCTTTCACTTAACCGTTTTTGGGGTCGGCGCAGTAGCAGCAAGCTCGCCCAGCTCAACGCGGTTTATCTTGATCTCGATTATCACAACAGGCTGGAGTGGCGGGGTAAGCCTGCCTCCGAGGTGCAGCAAGCCTTCGAAGTGGCTCTGGCAGCCGCGGAAATTCCTGAGCCGTCCATTATTTTACACACTGGCAGAGGTCTCGCAGTCATCTGGCTGATTAAACCGCTCCCCCCGAAGGCGGTTAAGCGTTGGGAGGGGGCGATGAGAGCGGCGATCAAGTTTGCCTTAGGGTTTGGTGCCGATCCGGCCTGTAAAGACGCCGCCCGCATCTTTCGGCTCCCCGGCACGATCAACCAAAAATCCGGCACAGAGGTGCGGGTGTCTTCTGCTACATGGCAGCGCCATGATTTTGATGAACTGGCTGACAGGATCTATTCCGCTGTCGGGCAACCGACGAGAGCTGAATTGAGAGCCAACCGGTTGAAACGGAAGGAGCCCAAGAAGCTGGGAGGTGGAGCCGCCATGCCGAAGGGGCTGACTGTTCCGCAGCGCTTTAATCTGATCCGTCAGGATCTCGAAGACATCAAGCGGCACTACGGCGGTAGCATCCCCGAGGGCATGAGAAACACCTGGCTGCATCTCTACAGTGTCAGTCTGACGCATTGTGCGCCGTCCTCGGACATCGCGGCAGAGATTGAGGCTCAGGCCGTCGATGCGGCACTGCATTTGTCCTCGTCAGAAGTCGCGGGGATCATTCGGAGTGCAGTGAAGGCTGCTGAAAAAGAATTTGAGGAAAAATACCTTTATGGCGGGCGAAGGATTGCCGAACTTTTGTCGATTACGGCGGCTGTCGCGCAGCGGCTTGGATTGAGGATTGTCATGCCAGCAGAAGAGCGGAGGCGTCGGGCAGCATTGGCTGAAGAGGTGCGCCGCCGCGCGAAGGGAGCTGTGCCACGCGATGCGTATCTGGCCAAAAATAGTGTCGAACAGGAGAAGCCGTGGGAAGCGCTGAACCAGTCTCGTGCCACCTGGTATCGCCACCGTGCGCGCGAGAAGGCCGCGGCCCAGGCAGCTGAAGTCGTTGCGGAGGAAGCGTCTACAGATGCTACCGTGAGACTGGTCCGTTGCCGCAACAAAGGGAACCTCTGGTTCCCCGCGATTGAGAGGAACGATCAGAGCGTTTCAGAGGCGAGCAGAGCGCCCCAACCACTGCTACGCAAGCCCACCCACCACCTGATGAGAAATCCAGACGAAAACAGCAACGAAGAGCGGCGACGGACGGACAGACGAGAACGTGATCCTCATGAGGTTTCATTTCTTGCCAGCCCCCCAGCTTTGAGGGGCCGGCAAGAAACGAACCCTGCGCGAGGATCTGAAGCCAGCAGGAGCAGATCCGGAAGCCGCCATGCCGAGAACAAAGGGCAGCGGCGATCTTGTCACCGGGTAATCCCGCCCGGTGTGGAACCGGAGGACAGCAATGTCTTACTTCGAATACCCAGCTCTCGCAGCTCTGCGTGAGTTTACCTCCACCAATTACGAAGCCCTGCAAAATGCGGCCCTCCTTCTGGGAGGCCAACAAGCGCTTGGGGCAACCATTCGCACCCTCGATGATGTTGCGGACCAACGCGCTCTCACACGCCGCATGCGAGCCGATCTGCACCGCCTCTATGAGTTGCTTTCTTTGACCCATGTTCACGATCCTGAGCGGCCGGAAGCAGGGTATTTTGCGATGATAGACCCGGAGTGGTCGGCCGTTGAAGGCATCTGCCTGCTCTCTGATCAGTTGTCGGACCTGCTCGAGGCATTCGACGATCCGCTGGAGAGCCGCGACAAGCTGCCACGCGCAGCCTGAACGAACAGTCAGCCGAACTCAATGGGGCAAGGACGTCTGCCCCATTCACCCTCAAAAATAGCAATTCCACGGATTGGAACCGGACCACGGTTTCGGTTGCGCAGCAGGTGTGTCGCGCAGCCGGAAACGGGTTCCTACCCAACAGGTGAGAGGCGCGACCAACGCCATCAAACAGGTAATCAAATGACACAAAACCCAAACATTGCCGCCCCCTTGTCCTGGCAAACTTCACTGAACACAGGAGATATTGTCGCGTATCGCTTCCCCCATGAACGGGAGGGTGCGCAGCAGCCAAAGATTAGACCTGCCTTAGTCGTTAACGTCACGGAGGAGGCAGGCGAACGCGTTGCGACCTTGGCCTATGGCACCTCAAATTCAAGGCTGCGCCGGGACGCCCTCACACTTGATGTGCAGCTCGGGGCCGAGCTCGACGAAGCATCGCTCTACAAGCCGACCCGCTTCCATGTCTCCCGCCGCATTGAGGTGTCGCTCGAAGACACTGGCTTCAATGTCAGCCCGTCAAAGCAAACACCCGTGCTTGGCCAATTGTCCGGGCAATCAAAGCGGCGGCTCGCCGTGGTCCGTGGACACATCCGTTCAGAACGGAGGTTGGTTCGACTTGGTCGTGTCCGGCCTGATGAAAACGCCAAAGCGATCCATCGGGCTCCTCAACAATCGACCGCCGCAATCACACATCCAAAACAGGAGCACCATCATGCTTGACCCGACCTCACTTCAAAGCCCGCTTGAGGCAGCCGTTTTTCATGCGTTGGACATCGCACCCCTCGCTGTGGAGGCACTCGGCGAGGTGGACCACCTCTTAAACTCCAGACTTCGCCGCACGGCCCAAGCGCTTGCAGCCAACATCGAGGTGGGGAGATTCTTTTTTGATCGTGACCTTCAGGACCTCGCTCTGCTGCTCGAACCCATAACTGCTGCTATTGAGCATGGGTGGGTAACAGAGATCATTGCAGACGAGCACTGCGTTTGCGGAGGCTGGATCAATCACCGCTTAACCAAAGAAGCGGAAGAATTGCGGCAAGTTACAGTGCCTTTAATGGCTCTCCAGCATGCGCTGATGCAGGTCCACAACGTGCGTTTGGCGGATCAAGCCATCATTCGGTTGCTCCAAAAACCGACAGGGTAGGCGGCCTCTCAAGGCCTGCCAGGCCTGATTAATTCCACTCCCAAAAAAACTCTCAAACCGATTTCACAAAAAAACAAACGGTCAGAAGTCCTCAATACCACCGCTGGGCGTGGCAGAAAAATGCATGGAGCTATAACAATGCAAAAAGATCTAAAGACCACTAACGAACAGGTCCTGAGCAGCCTCTACCTTATCACCGAAACTGAGTTGGCCCGAGCTCACCGTTTCCGTGGAGCAAACCAAAAATTTCGTAATTGGTGTCAGAAATGTGGCATCGAACCAGTCCCAGGGCGCAGTAATTACTACGACCCAAAGGCGGTTCGTCACCGCCTTGATGCGCTTCAAGGGCTCTTGCCGGCCGGAAAAAACGACGAAACCGTTAGCCTTGTCGAGCAGCGGAGGGCTCGGCGTGCGGCTTAATGAACTGAAGGGAATCCACCGTGTCGTGAAAGTGCTCGCGCGCGGTGATGTGCGAAAGTATCATTATGCGTACCGCGGTGGACCGCAGTTTTGGAGCAGTGAAAGCCCTTTTAAGGTTGGTAGTGCCGAGTACATTCATGCTTTCCTTGAGGCTTCAAAGCCTCAACGTTTCAAAGCTCCGTCGAATTCAGGATCCGAAATTCAAACGGGAGACATCCTCGACGGCTATCGTAAGTCAGTTCATTACGTCAGCTTGGCTGCAAGAACGCAGAGTGATTACGATAAATACTTACGCTCTTTTGAGAGCGAATTCGGGATGGATCCAATTAAACTATTTGAGGAGAAGGAATCTCTTTCTGAAATCAGGGAGTGGAAAGAACAGTGGGCGCACTCTCCAAAGCAGTACGACTATGCTACAAGTGTCATAACGCGATTTTTGAACTGGGCACGCGATGAGGACGCGGCAATCGTTACCCATCATCACATGAATGTTGCTCGAATTTACAAATCTGATCGTTCCGAGATCATCTGGTTACCTGACGAGCTTCAAGCGCTGTTGAGCGTCGCCAGTGAAAAAGAGGAGCGAGTGGTTGTCGCGGCATCTGAAGGTGGTCTTACGCCTCAAGATATTGGCATTCTCAAACGTGAACACGTGCAAAAGACACCCAACGGTCGGCGCCTGTTTTTCAAGCGTACAAAAAGTGGGAAACCAGTAAGCATTCCCGTTACGCCAGCCTTAGGCAGGCTAATCGATGAGACGCCTCTGCATCAAGAATTTTTGATTGTTTCACTGGAAGGCCACCCGCTGAAGCCTGAACGCGCGTCCGGGATCATAAGAGAGCTGAAGCAACGTGCGAATAAGCTGGCCGCCCAAGACCAAAGCCGCATTCACATTCGGGACGAGCTGCGTCTCTATGATATGCGAGGTACGGCTGCAACTGAACTATTGCGCGCTGGCTGTTCACTTAATGAAATCGCGGTAACCATGGGATGGGGGCTCCGACATGCAGCTAATATTATCGAAAAATATGCAGCTTTGGTTCCGGAAGTTGCTGATGAAGTTCTCGAAAAGCTTACAGTCGCTCGCCAGAAAAAAATCAAAGGGGTAAGGTATCGGTGATACCATTCTTCGTGGATCACTTGATCTTGATCCGCGACACGTAATCGTCGCCTAAGCACTGGGTGTCTTCGCCTTCTTCAAGACAAAGCGTCCTGATCGCAAGGTTAGAACGCAGTAAGCTCAGCTCCACTGTCTTCATGTTCCTGGTGCGGGCTTCCAATATCCCTCTTCGAAAGGGGGCCCGGTCAAACCCCTGTTTCTGTTAAAAATCCTCAACATAGAGTCCCATTTCTGTATGGGTGCTATCAAGAACGAAAAGCTCCAAGAGTGCGCGGTAAGCGCCATCGCGCTTTATACCCAAGATAAGATCTGGCACTAAAGACTTAGCCATCTTTTCGAACGCAGTAACATTCAACCCTCCCATGAACCGCAAGCATTGCTATGCTTGGTTTAGGTGCTGTGGCTCAATATTTGTGTTCGATAGTCCCAGAATAACGCCAGCCAGTCGTTTGAAACGACGGACAGGACCTGCCACGCAAATGTTCTTCCCACACGACAGCCATCTTCTGAAGTGTCGCATGGCTCTAATACCTGAAAAAGGTAGTATGTCTCACTCCATCGGGGCCGCGGAGCCGAGCCCGTGCGACAGCAAAAAACACAAACGGTCTGTAAACCAAGTGTAAACTGTCGCTTCAGCGGCCAGACAAAATTACGTATGCCATTGAAAAATATGGAGGCGAGTAGGAGAATCGAACTCCTGTACACGGATTTGCAATCCGCTGCGTAACCACTCCGCCAACTCGCCGATTTCCAGCCGATATAGACCGGGTGCTTGTACGCTGCAAGACGCAAAATGGGCGGATCTGATCACAGTTGGCCAGGGGGATGGTTGCGGCGGTATGTGGCGTTGCCGCCCGCTGCCGGTTGTGCCACATTAGGCATAACAGGATTCTGCAAAGACGGGCATTCCCCATGAGTGATTTTTCCGAACGGCGCACGATGATGGTTGATACGCAAGTACGGCCGTCTGATGTGACCAAATTCCCTATTATCGACGCGATGTTGTCCGTCGCACGCGAGGATTTTGTACCCTCGGCCAAACGCGAGGCCGCCTATATTGGCGAAAATCTTGATATCGGGAGCGGGCGTGTTCTGGTTGAGCCGCGGACATTGGCCAAAATGCTCGATGCGTTGGCGATCGGCGGAGACGAACTGGTGCTCGATGTGGGGTGCGGGCTGGGGTATTCCACGGCGGTGATTGCGCGGATGGCGCAGGCTGTCGTGGCTGTGGAACAGGACGAAGATATGGCCCGCGAGGCGCAGGATGCCTTGGTGGCTGCCGGTGCGGACAATGCGGTCGTGCACGAAGGCCCGCTGGTGGCCGGTGCGCCTCAGCATGGGCCTTATGACGTGATCGTCGTGCAGGGCGGCGTGGCGCAAATACCTTCGGCACTGATAGACCAGCTGAAGGAAGGGGGCCGCATTGCGGCGCTATTCATGGATGGTGTGCTCGGTGAGGCGCGTCTGGGTTACAAGCGCGAGGGCCGCGTGAGCTGGCGTCTGGCATTCAATGCGTCGGCCACGGTGCTGCCCGGTTTTGAAAAAGAAATGACATTCACCCTGTGAGTGCCTGCCCGCCGCGCGGCGGTTCGGGTAAGACGGCGTCGGAGGCCTATTAATGCTATTTTCTAACATCAGACAGGATGCACTGCAAAAACTGCGAGGCACTTGTTTCGCGACGCTTGCAGTTGTCGTCGCGAGCATTTCCGCCCCTGCTGCGCGGGCCGATACACTGGCGGATGCGCTTGTCAGTGCCTATGCCAACTCCGGCCTTTTGGTGCAGAACCGGGCGTTGCTGCGGGCGGCGGATGAAGATGTGGCGGCTGCCGGTGCTGCGCTTGAGCCCGTTGTGCGCTGGACTGCGAGCATCACGCAAAGCATTGGCCGTGGACAGACTTCTCCTCTATTGGGCGTGCAGAACTCCGATAGCCTGCAGGCCAGCGGATCGCTCATTGCGGAATTGCTGCTGTACGATGGCGGGGCAACGGCTTTGGGAATTGATGTAGCCAAGGAAACCGTGCTGGCGACCCGACAGTCGCTGATCGGGGTCGAACAGCAGGTGCTGCTGCGCGGCGTTCAGGCCTATATGGGTGTGATCGAGGCGACAGAATTCGTTCAGTTGCGTCAGAACAATGTGCGCGTTCTGACGCAGGAGCTGCGGGCGGCTCAAAACCGGTTCGAAGTGGGTGAAGTCACCCGCACCGATGTGGCGCTCGCCGAGGCCCAACTGGCGGAAGCGCGCAGTGGATTGGCCACGGCTCAGGGCAACCTAGCCATCTCGGTCGAGGAATATCGCAACATCATCGGGCGTTCGCCCGGCCGTCTGTCTCCGCCGCCACAACTGCCTAGATTAGATGGTAATATTGATGCGGCAAAGGCTCTCGCCGTGCGTGTGCATCCTGATTTGCGCGCGGTGCAATACCGCGTGTCGGCGGCTGAGCTGGCGATCAGGCGCGCCGAGGCGGCCAAACGCCCGACGGTTGCCCTGCAAGGCGCGTTGTCGATGAGTGACAACTTCGACAGCAGCAACTTTAGCACAGGTGCCCGCATCGGGATCAACGCGGGTGGCACGATCTACCAGGGTGGGGCGCGTTCATCCCTTGTGCGCGCCGCTCAGGCGCGCCGCGATGCGGAGCGTGGAAACTTGCATCTCGTACGGAACAACATTCAGCAAAATGTCGGTAACGCCTATGCCCAGCTGAGCTCGGCGCGCGCCTCGATTGTCGCGTCCGAACAACAGATCCGTGCAGCACGGATCGCATTTAATGGCGTGCGTGAAGAGGCGACTTTGGGTGCGCGGACGACGCTGGACGTGCTTGATGCCGAACAAGCCTTGCTCGATGCCGAGGCGGCGCGGATTTCCGCACAAACCTTGGTCTATAACGCGGCCTATGCAGTTCTTGCTGCTACCGGCAGGCTGACCGCTCGGGATCTGCGGTTGCCCGTGCAATTCTATGACGTGAACGAATATTATAACCTGGTTAAGGACAGCCCTACGAAGCGGTCAGAGCAGGGTGCGCAGTTGGACAGGGTCTTGAAGAGCCTGCAGAAAGAATAGCGAAGGCAAACAGGTTAATCGTGAAAAGGGCCGCGTTGGTTGATGCGGCCCTTTTTTATATTTGCGTGAACGCAACAGGCTAATTTTATAATTTTTAACGATTTTCGCCCCATTGTTAGAATCCGTTCCGCGGGTTATCTTTACCTTTGAGTAGAGAGTGGTGAAAAATGTCCAAAGCTGTCACGAATGAAGAGGTCGAAGATGTATTGTCTTCGATCCGCCGGTTGGTATCAGAAGACAAACGCCCGCTTGCAGGGCTCTCCAATGCGCCACGGCATCCGCGTTTTGCCGATGAACCCGTACATGACCGGCTGGTGCTGACACCTGCATTGCGGGTTGCAGACACAGCCGCAGATCCGGTTGATGACGGCCCGCTTGATCTGGGGTCCGTCGCGCGCAAGACTTGGACTCCTCCGGCGTCGGACGGTGATGTGGACGAAGCAGATGCGCAATCTGACTCCATTGATGCGCTGGTTCAGGATGCGCTTGATCAACAGGATTTGCCTGATGATGAAACGGGCTTGACGGATGGCGACTACAGCGATGAGGGCTATTGGGAAAACGACACAGGCGAGGTCAACGCTGAGGATGCAACGCTAGCTGAAGCGGCGCCGTCAGACGACGGTTCGTCACTGATGCAAGCGGCGGTGGAAGATGGAGACGCAACACCTGATCTCGATCTTTCGCACGATGGTCTTGATGAAAACGGTGACTGGCAAGACGGCATCGCGCTGGAAGCGGAGCAATGGGATGTGTCCCCGGCCCCAGAAGGGGAGGCCCGCGCAGCCCAGATCGCCTCGGTCGAGCTTGAAGGTGCAGATGAGATCGAATTCTCTGAGGATGCCAAGTGGGCAGGTGAGCCGGAGCCACAGGACGCCAGCATATTGAAGGCGGATGTGCCGCTGACCGCAAAGATCGCGGCCTTGGGTGCCGCCATTGGAAAATCACCAGAGGAATGGGAGCCGGACGGCGACGAGGCAAGTGATTTGTCGGCGCATCTTACGCCTTCGATGGCGTGGGAAGATGATGTCGAGCTAGACGCAAAGGGCGCGCCACTGCGCAGCGCTGCGGGGGGCGACATAGACGATGCCGAAGAGGTGGCACAGGACGGGAGTGGCAAAGACCCCGTCGCCTCCGCCTTTGGCGTGGAGGACCAGCTGATGGACGAGGAAGCGCTGCGCGACCTCGTGGCCGAGATCGTCCGCGCCGAGCTTCAAGGCGCGTTGGGCGAGCGGATCACCCGCAATGTGCGCAAGCTGGTACGCCGCGAGATTCACCGCGCGCTGACTGCGCAGGAGCTGGAATAAACTAGCCGATCTCGGCCGCCGCAGCGAGCAGCGCGTCGAGGTCGAAGTACTGCTCAATATGCGCTGCGAGCGCGTCCAGAGTTTCCTCTACCTGATCTTCGAACATCACAGTCGATGGGGCGCCAAGTGCTGCCAGATATGCGGCGCGAAAAGCGTCCGAGGCGAACAGCCCATGTAAATAGCAGCCGCGCACCCGCCCTGATCGGCTGATTGCACCTTCGTCCCGATCACCCAGCCGCAGCCAGGGCCGCGCGCAGTCAGCGCCCGTGCTCTGCCCCATGTGGATCTCGTATCCGCGCAGCGCGGTCCCGCTGCTGAGGTCTGTGCCGTCGCGCAGGGCGAGCGTTTTGACCGGCTCCAACACGGTATGGACATCCAGATGACCAAGGCCAGCGATGCTGCCCGCCGGCCCCTCGACGCCGGCAGGATCGCTGATGGTCTGGCCCAGCATCTGGTAACCGCCGCAAAGACCTGCAACGTGGCCACCGCGCCGGATATGTGCCGCGATGTCGATGTCCCAGCCTTCGCGGCGCAGATCCTCCAGATCGGTGATGGTGGATT
>TARA_R110002020_G_scaffold305780_2_pt1 | contig 14183 bp, 11 predicted proteins | sample TARA_R110002020 | Tara Oceans TARA_R110002020 (sample SAMEA4396489) | marine metagenome | biome: Westerlies Biome; feature: [MES] marine water layer (ENVO:01000295) within the mesopelagic zone...; material: water (ENVO:00002006), including particulate matter (ENVO:01000060) such... | reverse complement strand
TGGCTGATGCGTCGGGCCATCTTCACCCAGACCGATAGAGTCATGAGTATAAACATGAATCACGCGCTGCTTCATGAGTGCGCCCATACGTACCGCATTACGCGCGTATTCCATAAACATCAGGAAGGTTGCCACGTAAGGGATAAAGCCGCCATGCAACGCGATACCATTGGCAATCGCGGTCATACCAAACTCGCGCACGCCATAATAGATATAGTTGCCATCAGCATCTTTTTCGATGCCTTTCGCGCCTTTAAATAGCGTAAGGTTTGAACCTGCCAGATCCGCTGAACCGCCCAACAATTCTGGTAGTAACGGCTGTAAGGTATTGATCGCATTTTGACTGGCTTTACGACTGGCAACATCACCGCCCTGCTCTTGCGTTTGCTGAATATAGGCTTGTGCTTGGCTTTCAAAATCCGCTGGCAATTCACCGTTTAAGCGGCGTAGTAGCTCGCTTGCCAATTCTGGATAGGCTTTTTTATAGGCTTCAAAGTCCGCATCCCAGTTCTTTTGCTGTACGTCGCCTTTAGCTTTAGCATCCCACGCTTCATAGATTTCATCATCTAATTCAAACGGCGCATGAGTCCATGCTAAAGCGTCACGGGTCAAGACGATTTCATCATCACCAAGCGGCGCACCATGGCTGGCGGCTAAGCCTTGCTTGTTCGGGCTACCCGCACCAATCGTCGTTTTACAAATAATTAAGCTTGGCTTAGCGGTCTCAGCAATGGCTTGCTCAGTGGCTTTGGTAATCTCATCGGTATCATGACCGTCAACTTTAATCACTTGCCAGCCATAAGCTTCGAAACGCGCTTGCGTATCATCAGTGAACCAGCCTTCGACATCGCCATCGATTGAGATACCATTGTCATCATAGAAAAAGACCAATTTGCCCAAACCTAACGTGCCAGCCAATGAGCAAACTTCATGGCTGATACCTTCCATCAAACAGCCATCACCTAGAAATGCATACGTATGATGGTCGACGATGTTATGGCCGTCACGGTTGAACTGCGCTGCTAAGGTTTTTTCTGCAATCGCAAAACCAACGGCATTGGCAATACCCTGACCTAGTGGACCCGTTGTGGTTTCAATCCCTGGCGTATAGCCAAGTTCAGGATGGCCTGGAGTTTTTGAATGCAGCTGACGAAAGCCTTTTAAATCATCAACGCTGACATCATAGCCTGATAAATGCAGCAAGGAATAAATGAGCATCGAGCCATGACCGTTTGATAGTACAAAGCGATCGCGGTTGTGCCATTGCGGGTCAGCAGGATTGTGCTTTAAAAATTTGCGCCACAATACTTCGGCAATATCAGCCATGCCCATCGGCGCGCCTGGGTGTCCAGAATTGGCTTTTTGAACCGCGTCGAACGACAGTACACGGATGGCATTGGCAAGTTTGCGTTCATTAATTGGGGTCGGCATAGAGTGTCCTAATATTCGAATGAAAAGTATGGAGCATAAGAGAAAGGGTTACTCAGAGGGCAATCCATCAGAAATACGACAAAAATACAATGGATGTCATCAAAAGATAGACTATAAAATCACATGCAATATTAACATATTTGCCATCTGGCAATCTAAAAATGCGCTGACAGAAGCGTTTGTATTTAACAATCATTCGTATCAGTTTTATTAAACCAATACGTATGAAAAAACCGCGAGTCAGCAACCAACCCGCAGTTTAGATAAAAAACTAAATCATTAAGCTAAAATGGTTTCAACTCCGCCCATGAACGGACGCAATGCTTCAGGAATGGTGATACTACCATCAGCATTTTGATGATTTTCCATCACTGCCAATAACGTACGACCGACTGCCAAACCTGAACCATTTAGCGTATGCGCTAGGCTGGTTTGCTTGCCATCTTTAACGCGCGTGCCCATACGGCGAGCTTGGAAGTCGCCACAGTTTGAGCAGCTTGAGATTTCACGATAAGTATCTTGGCTTGGCAACCACACTTCGATGTCATAAGTTTTTTGAGCGGCAAAGCCCATATCGCCAGTACATAGTTTGACCACACGGTACGGCAGATTCAACTGCTGCAAAATGTACTCAGCTTGTGCCGTCATCGCCTCAAGTAAGTCATCTGATTGCTCAGCGGTAGCGATATTGACCATCTCAACTTTTTCAAACTGATGCTGACGGATTAGACCACGGGTATCGCGACCATGCGAGCCCGCTTCACTACGGAAACATGGCGTATGGGCGGTAAATTTTAACGGCAGCTCTTTGATATCCAAACGCTCACCGCGTACCAAGTTGGTCATGGGCACTTCGGCCGTTGGAATCAGATAAAAATCTGTACCTTCGTTATTGGTATGATTGGTCAATTTAAACAAATCATCTTCAAACTTCGGCAATTGACCCGTACCTTTTAAACTCTCAGCGTTCACAATATAAGGCACGTAGGTTTCAGTATAGCCGTACTTGATGGTATGGGTATTGAGCATAAACTGAATCAAGGCACGATGCAGTTGCGCAAGCTGACCTTTTAAGACGTTAAAACGGCTACCAGTCAGCTTTGCAGCGGCTTCGAAATCAAGCATACCTAGCGTCTCACCGATATGAGTATGGTCTTGAATCTCAAAATCAAACGCGCGCGGCGTTCCCCATTTGCGCACTTCGACGTTATCATCTTCTGATGTCCCGACTGGCACATCGGCGGCTGGGATATTTGGGACTTGCATGGCCGCTTGGCTAATACGCTCTTGCAAGGTACGCAGCTCATCTTCAGCTGTCTTAATCTCACCGCTGACACTTTGCATCTCAGCCAACAGTTCGCTGGCATCTGCGCCCGATTTTTTTAGCGCACCCACTTGCTTAGCACCGGCATTACGACGCGATTGCAGCTCTTCGGTTTTGACTTGCAAAGACTTACGTTCGTTTTCGATACTTTGCCAAAACGCCATATCAAGCGCATAACCACGCGTGGCCAGCTGCTGTTGTAAATCCGTTAAATCACCGCGTAAGAGTTTTGGGTCAATCATAATAGTTGCCTGTAGCGCCAAAAGTGAGTAAGAAATAAAAAGGGAAAATAGTAGCCAAGTATAGTGCTTAGATATCACTAGCCATAAATGAGATAAAACAAAAAATAGCGCGCAAAGCCTTATAAAATCACTATAAAGCTTTGCCATAAGGCCACGTCAATCTGAATAATAAATAATAGTCACTATCATACCAATACCGAGCAGATTTGACCATGTTTTGGCTATATTTTGCCACAGTCTAGCACTTTCTTTGCACAAGCTTTATGGGTTAAATAACAAATAATAAAAGTCACGCCATGCTCTTATACATCAAGTTCTCTCATTGACCTTAGTATAAATAAGGATGCTATCTGAAAAATAACCGAACTATTGGTCGACAGACCCGCTTATATGTTTCATTTAAGAGCAGTTTTCGGTAAGATAAGCGCATATCTTTATTCTACTTTCCGCCAAGCATCGCTAAGTATGGCATCGCAGCCTCGCTTTGGCGCTTTTCATCCCACGCTTTTAAAATACGTATCTGAGAAACCTTTATGGCCCTGTACCCCTACACGCTTCAACCTGTCGCCTTAAACCTAACCGAGGCCGAATTTCATCAAGCCCAATATGAGCTATTTGCCAGTGCCAGCCCGTCGTTTGGTCTGTCGAGTATTAAGATGAAAGAGTGGATTATTATGGCAGTCGTCGTCATATTAGCCATCGCGGGCTTGGTTTTTTTAACTGGTTATTCGACCATTATCTTTTGGCTTATGCTAGCGGCGGTGGTCATTTATCTATTGGTACGTACCCTTGGCTTTAAATGGTATGTCAAAAAAGAGTTTGAAAAACAAGTTGCTGACCAAGAAATGCCTGATGAGATGCGTCAGATGAAATTGGGCGTGCAAAAGCATGGTTTAGTCATGGCAATGCCAGTCAATCAGCCTGACATGTTTAATAGCAATCAGATGCGCGGTATGCAGATGCGTGCTGGTAGCACTCAGCAAGCGGTTATTCCTTGGAGCGCCGTCAAAAGCTGGGATGAAACCGATGACTACATCTTCATGATGTTTGAGCTAAAAGGTCAACAGGGCAGCCAAATCATTCCTAAGCGTTTACAAGCGCAAAAATTCCCAATCGATACCGTACGTCAGCACCTACAAGAAGTCATTGCCGTTAAAGGCTTAAACCCTGAAAACTTACAGCCACCTGCAAAACTATAAAAGTGACTTTTAAATTAAGAAGTGGCTTTTAGAGTGCTGTGGTTAGTCGTTTTTTATAATTCAGCATTAAACTTGTATAGGTGTTGGCTTTATAAAATAGTATGAATAGCGTGGATATTGTGACTTTATAATTCTATCAAATCAATCACAGACTTAGATTAATTGAATTTAACTTATCATAGTATCTTTGCTATTATAATAAGCATAAACAGACAAGGTATAGATACCTAAAAACCTGTAGAAGATATATAACGAGCATAGCAATGCAGGATATGACTTGCTACACTCTTAGACTTCTACATTTGCCTTAGATGATTAAGTCTAAGTTTATAAAAATAACCAATCTCTTAAATCAACACTCAAACTATAAGGATAATATTATGAGTAATACTAATAATGCAACCAACCAAATCGGTCTAGAAAAAGCAGATATGAGCGAAGTGATTGATAAGTTAAACGACTTATTATCAAGCTATCATATGTTTTATATCAACGTACGTGGTTATCACTGGAACGTAAAAGGTGAGCATTTCTTCACCTTGCACCCACAGTTCGAAGAGCTATATACCAATTTGCAAGTAGAAATTGATGAAATCGCTGAGCGTATCTTAACCTTGGGTGGCACGCCACTGCATGCTTATAGCGACTTTAGTCAACATACCAACATTCAAGAAGATAAAAACGTTAAAGACGGTAATGCTTGTGTGCAAGGTGTGGTGACTGGCCTACAAGCGCTGATTGAAGAGCAACGCGAAGTGTCAGCATTGGCAGAACGAGCTGAAGACCAAGGTACAGCCGATTTAGTTGATGAGTACGTACAGCAGCAAGAAAAGCTGATTTGGATGTATAACGCTTTTTTGGCTAAATAACGGCTAAACAGATAAATACATAAAACCATTTATCGCTCAATTCGTTTATTAACTGAATAGATAGTAAGTAAGGAAAAAGCACCTAATTTAGGTGCTTTTTTTGTGTTCGCTTTGCTAAAAATCGATAAACGTTAAGCTCTTTCAATAGCTGAACCTATTCTACTTCTCAATCCACTGGCGTATTTTTTCACGCTCTGCTGGCGTTGCTTGTAACCAAAGTTGCATAAACTGATCTAAAGTACTGGTAGAGGCAGCAGCGCTTGTCGTTTGCTGAACTGTGGTCACAGCACCTGTATTGACAGTGCTGGCAGTAGGTTGACCTAACGCAGCAATGGCACGTTGGTTTTGTAGCTCAGCATCATTTGCGCCGCCAAATACACCACCCAATGTTTTACCCAAACCTGATAGCAAACCACCTTGGCTGCCTTCCAAAGCTTGCTGACTGGCAACTACCGTATTATTCTGTTGCACCGCTAGGGTTGGACGCTTGGCATACTCTCTTGCTGCTTCATATTTTTCTGGCTGATTTGGCATAACGAGACGATAGGTCTGATTATCTTTTAATTCAGCCGTCACACTCACATTACCCGAGCGCAAATAATCGTGCTCATCACGGCGCAAGTTATATAAGCGATCATATTTAGCGGTAATCGCATGCTGACCAGGCTCTAAGGTAAACGACTTCGTCAGCGGCTGAAACGGGCTTTGCTGGATTTCTTGCCCATTGATAGCGGTCACTTTGATATGGTCATCAACAAGCAAGGTCACTGCCGCGTGCGATAACATCGATACTGAGCCTGCAGCAATTAATAAGGAGCCAACAGTCAGTTTTTTTAGCAAAGAAGCGTTTGGTTTCATAAGTTATTCCAAGGATAGTAAAGTAGCGGTATAAAGGGCGTGTCTATGAACATTAAAAACTAATTATTAAAAGCTAAAGGTCAAAAAACGAAAGGTTAAAAGTCGAGCGGCATGGTATGTTGATCTTGATTAGCGACCTCATTGTCACCTTGCGTTTCTTGGGCGATATCAGCAAGCTCGGCGGCGAGCGTCTGCTCATCAATCGTGCGCAGCGCATCGCTAATGACCGCTTTGGATATATTACTACGACCAAGGTTAGAAAACATCGGCTGAATGTAATTTAGGACGTCCATCATAGCGCCGATACGATGCGGCCCTTCGGTGAGTAAATGATTGATAATACGCTCATCAAACTGCCAACCGCGGCGGCGTAAGATAGATTGTAGCAAAGCTTGACGGTCTGCCAAATCATGACCGGTTGGCACTTTAAAGCTTGGTGACTGCGCCAAACGGGTGAGGAGATCTGTTAACTGAAACGGTAATTCGGTCGCAGGTTTGTTGGAGGCAAAAATCAGCTGCCGTTGTCCTTCTCGGCTACGATTAATTAGGTGAAATAAGGCTTCTTGCCATTGGCTGCTTTGCTCAAGCACTTCTAAATCATCAATCGCAATCAAGGAAAAATTTTCTAAAGAAGATAGAACATTGACATCGGTATGAATCAGCTCATTTAATGACAGACAAATCGCGGATTTGTCCATCTCGATAAACGACTCACAGATGGCGGATAATAAGTGCGACTTGCCCGTCTCTGGGCTGCCAAATAGGTACAGCTGACCTATCAGGCCGACATGTAGCTGCCGCACTGCATCGATAATAGACATCCAACCTGGACCGGCAAAGTCGCTGAGACTCGCATCATGCTTAATGTCCAGATTGAGACTTAGCTGTGCTTCTGCCATGAATCATCAACTCGGTTTGCGTAGCGCAATCACTAAAAAGGCTAAACGACTAATATTCTGTAAACTGGCTTTGCTAACTTTCACATTTAGCAAAGCCAACCTAATAACGGTAAATACCGTTAATACTGCGCCTATATATAACATATTTGCAAAATGACTGACAAGTCTTTTACCCATTAAGCCCAATCTATCATTATTCATAGAATGTCTGGGCGATTTATTTTTCTTCAAATAACGCCAATTGTTTACGGCCTTTATAAAAGTCAGTCGATTGATAATAGGCGTATAAATGACGGAATAAGACATTAAGCACAGCGGACACCGGTAGCGCAATCAGCATACCGACGAAACCTAATAAGCTTGCCCCTGCCAATACGGCAAAAATAACCCATAACGGCGATAAACCGATTTTGTCGCCCAACAATAACGGTTGTAAAATATAACCCTCTGCCGCTTGTCCGACCAAAAACGCGCCAACCACTAAGGCTAGATAATTCCAGTCTAAACCAAATTGGAATAAAGAGGCGATAATCGCGGCGATAAAGCCGATACCAAAGCCTAAATACGGTACGAAGCTTGCGATACCAGCCACCATACCAATAATCAAACCAAGCTCAAGCCCAATAAGTTGGAGCTGTACAGCATAAATGACGCCTAATAATACCATGACCAATAATTGACCTTTAATAAATGCCATCAATGCTTGATCGCATTCTCGAGCAATGGCAACCACCTTTTTGCAATAAGGCGCCGGAATTGCCATTTTCCAAGTATGCAGACGCTGATCCCAATTAAATAGGAAATAAAAGGTTAAAATCGGCACCAGTACAATCAAGCCAGCATTATTAATAAAATTCATACTAGAGGCCAAAATTTGGCTCATCATGCTGCTGGCATCAGCGAACTTATAATTGGTCTGCATATAACCAACTAAAGTATCAGAGAAACCTTTGCTTTCTAATTCTGGCAGACGAATACGGCTGTTATTGATAAACCACTCACGTACAACTTGGTTATACCAATTTAATACTTTGGGTAGATATTCCCACGCCGCTTGCAGTTGATGCCATAAAGTCGGTATTAACCACCAAAGCAGCAGCACCATACCAAGCGTAATCGTCGAATAAACGATGATAATGGCTATCCAACGCTTGATATATTTTGATAAACGCTTGACCAGCGGATTAAATAAATAAGCCAGTACAAAAGCCACGACAAACGGCACGATGACCGGCATCATCAAATACAATAAGAATACCGCTATAACAATCGCAACGACGATAAATAAGCGCCGAAAAAAAGGATCTATTGGTTGGTTTATCATGAAGGGTAACCCTACGATTAAGTCTATGTAAAATACTGGCGTCTAATGGTTTGTTCACTGAAATATGTCTTCAGCGGCTTTATATTTGTCATGGTCATTAGCAGCGTCATTGTCGTAGGTTTTGCCAACGACTATGGCGTTCTATTATCGCAGAGTCGAACAAAAAATCAGTCATTTTTTGTTTCTTAATTTTTTATTGCACCTAAGACAGCTTTATTAGCTCTCTTCTGCAAATATCCGCCAAATATTGGCAAGTTGCTTTGCGGCTAAGGGTCATTTTTGGGTATAATGCGCGCACTATCTGCAAAATTAACACGACCGATCCGCTTTTCTACTGACAGACCTTCATTCCTTATAAATTTGTGAGATGACCATGAGTAACAAGCCTTCTTTAAGCTACAAAGATGCTGGCGTTGATATTGATGCCGGCGATGCGTTGGTGCAACGTATTAAATCAGTGGCAAAAGCCACCTCTCGTCCTGAGGTTGTGGGCGGACTTGGCGGTTTTGGGGCGCTTTGTCGTATTCCGACTGGTTATACTTCACCGTTGTTGGTTTCGGGTACGGACGGTGTCGGCACCAAGCTCAAATTGGCCTTGCAATTAAACCGTCATGACACCATCGGTATCGACTTGGTGGCTATGTGCGTCAATGATTTATTGGTTTGCGGTGCTGAGCCATTATTTTTCTTAGATTATTATGCAACGGGCAAGCTTGATGTCGATGTAGCGGCAACTGTTGTCACGGGCATTGGCGAAGGCTGTAAATTATCAAATTGCGCGCTCATTGGCGGCGAAACCGCTGAGATGCCGGGCATGTATCAAGATGATGATTATGACCTAGCCGGTTTCTGTGTCGGCGTAGTCGAAGAAGCGGAAGTTATCACCGGTGAAAACGTCAGCGAGGGCGATGTATTGATTGCCCTTGCTTCAAGTGGCGCGCATTCTAATGGCTACTCATTGGTACGTAAAGTCATCGAAGTTAGCGGTATTGATGTCACGACAAGCGATGAGCAATTAGATGGTCAGCCTATTCAGGATGCACTAATGGCACCGACACGTATTTATGTTAAAGCCATTAAAGCCTTGCAAGATAGCCTTGGTAGCTCAGCCTTACATGCGATGTCACATATTACTGGTGGCGGCTTAACCGATAATCTGCCACGTGTACTACCAGATAATTTAGCTGCTAGTATTGATACGAGCAGCTGGCAGTTCTCAGAGCTATTTACGTGGCTACAAACCCATGGCAATATCGAGCAAAGTGAGATGTACCGCACCTTTAACTGCGGCGTCGGTTTTGTCATCGTTGTACCTAAAGACAAAGCAGAAGCGGCTATCAAGACCTTAAATGATGCAGGCGAAAACGCTTGGAAATTGGGTGAAATGGTTAGCCGTGAAGCGGACGCCGTGGTGTACCGTTAATGCCAGACGACAATTTAAAAAGCATGGCAAAGCAATCCGCTAAACCGTTACGCGTCGCTGTTTTGGTATCTGGTAGTGGTAGCAACCTGCAAGTATTGATTAATGCCATGCAAGCTGGCGCGCTACCGATTGAGATTGTTGGCGTCATCAGTAACCGTGAAGACGCTTATGCCATCACACGCGCTAATGACGCTGCGATTCCAGTTGCCGTCTTATCTCACGTTGCGAGCGGCAAACGTATGGGGATCAAAACTTTTGAAACCCATGCCAGCGCACAGCTAAGCGCTTGGCAGCCTGATGTGATTGTGCTTGCAGGATTTATGCGCGTATTAAGCGCCTCATTTATCGATAATGCGCCTGCGCCAATGATTAACCTGCACCCTGCTTTGCTGCCTGCTTATAAGGGCCTAGATACCCATCAGCGCGCGATACAAGCGGGCGAACGCCATCATGGCTGTAGTATTCATGTGGTCACCGCCGAGCTTGATGCCGGTGCGGTGTTGACCCAAGCGCTGCTTGAAGTTGATTACAAAGACACTGCGGATAGCCTGCAAGCACGCGTACAAAAAGGTGAGCATCAACTCTTACCGTGGACCCTATTACTGATTGCTAAAGGTATTATTGACTTAGATAATCCACCTAATGATACTAAATCATCTTATCTACCGGCTTTACCGCTAAAGCTATGGTTAGATGTTTAAGCTTTTCTAATAAACTAAAAAGCAGAATCCATAACGGGTTCTGCTTTTTTATGCTTAAGTCAAAGATAATATATAGTGAGTGAAAAGTAATATCGATACATCACGCACTGCTGATATCAATTTTTCTTGCTTGCTGTGCGTGCGTAGACAGAGGCTACAAAAAATTGATATCAGTCATACCGTCGCGTTTTTAAGATATTTTGACTGTATAGCAAAAAAATACCTCGTTACTTAATAACGAGGCATTTCAAATGATAAATTAAAGCAGTTCAATCATTAAGCAGGCTTTTTATCAACCACATGTACTGCTTTAATATTGACAAATTCTTTGATACCAAAGCCACCATGTTCACGGCCATAGCCTGAATCCTTCACGCCACCAAATGGCAGACCTGGATTGACCAAATTATAGCCATTGATGTAAACCATCCCCGTATCGAAATGCTGCTGGGCTAAATTAATCGCTTTCTCTTCGTCTTTTGAAAAGATAGCACCGCCGAGACCATAGCGACTGTCATTGGCAATACGGAAGGCATCGTTTTGGTCTTTGGCACGGATAAGCGCGGCAACGGGACCAAATAACTCATCTTTATAAGCTGGTTGATCAGGTTTGATGTTTTCCAAAATCGTTGGTGGATAAAACGCGCCCGGCTTATCAGGTACTTCGCCGCCAATCGTAATGGTCGCACCTTTATCCACGCTTTCTTGCACTTGCTTGTGCAAAGTATCGCGTTGTTTGCTACTCGACATCGGACCTACGTCAGTCGACTCTTCCATTGGATCGCCAACTTTATAGCTGTTGAATTTTTCGATCACCAAATCTCGGAATTTATCATATACGCTATCGACGACGACAAAACGTTTGGCTGCAATACAAGTTTCGCCATTATTGTATAAACGTGCATGGGCGCAAGTTGCTGCTGCTAAGTCTAAGTCGGCATCCTCTAACACAATAAAGGCATCATTCGAGCCAAGTTCCATAACCGTCTTTTTCAGTACTTTGGCCGCTTGCTGCGCCACTACTCGGCCAGCGACATCACTACCCGTTAAGGTAACACCGCGTACTTTCTCGTGCTCGATCACTTTTTCAGATTGATCATGATTAATAATTAAGGCACGAAACAAGCCTTCTGGTAAATCAGATTCTTGCATGATTTTTTCAATCAATTGACCTGAGCCAGTCACATTGGAGGCATGCTTAAGCAGGATACTGTTACCAGCCATTAAATTAGCAATAGTATAGCGAAATACTTGGTAAGCCGGGAAGTTCCATGGCTGGATACCATAAATAATACCAATAGGGTCATAGCTGATCAGGCCTTTTTTAATGCCTTCGATATCGCGTTCGTCGTCAGCTAAAGCAGCAACGCCTTCACCCGCGGTAAAATCGCAAATCGCTTTACATAAATCTACTTCAGCTAAGCTTGCCTCTAAGGTCTTACCACGCTCTTCAGTCATTAGCTTCGCAAGCTCGTCCTTATACTTCATTAGCGTCTCGCCAATCGAGTTAATGACTTTGGCGCGCTCATCGGCACCAACCAAACGCCATTTTGAAAACGCTTCGTGCGAGGCATCGATGATTTTGTTCACTTCATCATCGCTCATATAAGTGTAATTTTTAATGTCTTTACCTGTTGCTGGATTCACAGTGGTAATATCTGCCATGATAATTGTCCTTATTTATTTGCTTATTTTGTAATGGATACTTGATAAACGAGCCATGATGACTAAGAAATACTCTATCGTTAAGTGTGTCGATATTATCGAATTACTTAACAATGCTCGCTTTAGTTGTCTTTTTTCTTAATGTCCATTTAGCATAACAAAATGCACCAGCGGTAGTTTTACAAGTTATGAAGAAGTGTACTTAAGATGTTAATAATGTGACACCCTTATAAAGACTGGCTTTATTTAAAAAAACTAAATTTAGAGAATCTTTTGAGTTAAGGAGCTTTTAAATTAAAAAAGGTTGATCTAAAAAATAGAGGCAATAAAAAAACCAGCGCATCTATCATGGGCTGGTTTTTTAAAAGTTGTGCTAAAACAAATGGTTAATGACCGGAATCTCTGGTGGCGGATTCTCTTCTTCGGCGACTACTTGCCGTGCTACATGCATAATCAGCTGACGTAACCAACGATGCGCTGGATGGTGCTGTAATAATGGCGACCATGCCATCGTCAGCTCAAACTCAGGGATAAAGAATGGTGGCTCTTCCATAATGATACTGTCATTATTGGCCTGCATTCTCGCCACCCGCGTCGGCAAGGTCGCAATCAAGTCTTTATTGGCGGCAAGCATCGCTGGCATTTGATAGTGACGGGTAAAGACGCTGATTTGGCGTTTTTGACCTAGGCGTTGCAATGCCTGATCGATAGAACCGAGCCCACCTGATTTTTCTGGATTGACCCCAAAGCCAACGCCCATACCTGTTTTGGACACCCAAACATGCTGCGCTTTGAGATAATTTTTTAAATTAAAACGATTGGCATATGGCCCTTCAGCGGATAACAAACAGCTAAATGTATCGCGCCAAACCAATACTTGGTGGAAACTTTGCGGAATCTCATTAAAACGGTTAATCGCTAAATCTACGCGACCTTGCTCCATATCACGGTAGGAAACATCAGAGGGCGTCAAGAAGTCCAAAATCACATTGGGCGCTTCAGAGCGTAGTGCTTTGACCAGTTTTGGCACCAAAGTCGCCTCAGCATAATCTGAGGTCATGATACGAAAAACGCGCGAGGTACTATAAGGGCGAAACTCGGTACGCGGCTCAAGCACTTGCGTCAAATCTGCTAATATCTCACGAATACGTGGCTGCAGCTCAAGCGCGCGCTCAGTCGGCGTCATACCTTCCGATGAGCGCACCAATAACGGGTCATTAAACAACTTACGTAGGCGCCGCAAAATATTACTCATCGCCGGCTGGGTAATGCCGAGCTGCTCAGCTGCACGTGTGACGTTTTTTTCACGTAGTAGTACATCTAAATGTACCAACAAATTCAAATCAACCCGCTGCAAATCCATATCTATTTCTCTTTACCGTAGAATAAATGCCACCATAAGCTTAAAAAAGCGCGGCATCTTCCGTTCTATTATTTTACAAAATTGTTTTGCGACTGCTTAAATCAAGCGTTTTTCTAACTAAATAATTTTAATATACGCTTATTATACCCCAGTTTACCCTGCTCAAGCCATTGTTATATCTATACTATAACCAAATGAAATACCCAAGATAATAATCATAAACTAGATAAATCAGGGTAACCTAGCTATAGTGCTTAGCAAGCGCTGATAAGTCATTTTCAAATCTTATGCCATCAGCACGGCTTTTAACGAATCAATGATGCCTGCTATTTTATCGCATTTTTATACTAAAAGATGGTCAGAAAGCTTATTGCGTAAGCTTTATTATGCAAGCCGTTTTTTATAAATTTGGCGTTTTGCTCGCGGCAGTTTTTAGGCTTGAATTGATGCTATATACGCTTTAGGCTAATAAGTGGTTTAACTGGCAAGCACATCTTAACTAAAACAGCGTCAATTAAATCTAAAAAATAAAAGCTGACCAATAAGACAGGTTTTATTTGCTTTTATAATCATTTTCTTATAGTTTAGTAAAGATTGCTCAGGCAAAAGGTTTATATCCCGAACTTTACTTTTGCCAATGTATTTCTTTTCAAGAAACATTATTTTACCAGCAACACTTATCTGCATATTTTACTTAAGTAATTTACATCCCCTTTAATCCCCACCCCACCAAGGAGACTATAGATGTCAACTGCATATAAATCAGCGATTGATCTAGTACGTGAACTAAAGCAAAAGCACGGTAACTGGCAGAATATCAGCGAGACTGATGCCGCACGTATGATGATGCAAAACCGTTTCAAAACTGGTTTAGATATCGCCAAG
>TARA_R110002020_G_scaffold113233_2_pt1 | contig 14184 bp, 23 predicted proteins | sample TARA_R110002020 | Tara Oceans TARA_R110002020 (sample SAMEA4396489) | marine metagenome | biome: Westerlies Biome; feature: [MES] marine water layer (ENVO:01000295) within the mesopelagic zone...; material: water (ENVO:00002006), including particulate matter (ENVO:01000060) such... | reverse complement strand
TCAGACATTAATGGTGCAGTTTTGCTATTATCACCTCTTGCAATATTCATAGGTGCAGATCAAATCAAACATAGAAGCTTTGACTAAGAGTTAGCTTTTAGTCAATATTGAATCTACAATATTCTCTGTTTTTTTTCGATTATTTTTATAGTGTAAACTATAACTGATTTTATGACATCTAACGAAGCACAAGTGACATTAGAAGAACAACTTCTTGATGCAGGTTTCACACCATCTGAACTTGCACCACACGAATGGATTCTTTCAGCAAGTACAATCTCTGAAAGTAAAATCGAAAAACGCAACACCTACCTTGAACACAAAATCACTTCACACCGTATGATGTATGATCAAAGTGTGAAACGCAACGTGGTTCTCATTGACCACCAATATCATGAACTTCACTCGAAATTGTCAAACCAATATCGAGTTATTCCACATGGAATGATTTTGGACAAGGCAGTTGCAGTAGCAAATGCAAGTGGAACACCAATCCAATCAATTAATTTGGATAAGACCAAAAAGTTTGGTAGGTCGTTCAGACGAACAGAAAACGGAACTATCATTTCCAACAGAGGACGATTGATGGTTGCATCACTACTTCACAAAAATCCTGAACAGATCAACGTAAAAGTTGAATCATATGGATTTGGAACATTCAGAAGTGGTGTGACCATTTTGAACAGCATTGATGGTTCTACTGCATTGTTTGTGATTCCATTCACATACCAACTAAATTGTGAAAACCAAATGCACCACCTAATGAGTTCAATCAGAGGTTGGCATAAGGAACAAAACACAGCGTTGGCAGAACAAATTCGTAAGTTTGGGGAATTGGCATGGTCTGCAAGTTCGCATTTGCAGAAACTATTCCCAAACGTACTACAATATGTGGACTTGCTACACAGTGGCAGAATTGTCCACCACTCACAGCTAGACGAAGAATTTCTTGGAAACCTCATTAGCGTTCAATTACAGTTCGCTAACACGTTCCTAGAGAAATATCCAGAACTAGAACGAACTGAACTTACACAAGAGTTTGGTGACTACTACTTGAACCGAATGGGATTACCACATTGGTTCACCAAGTTAGTGATGGAAAAACCAATTTGTGGTTTGTCTGCTAAGTGGGACAAGGAAGAAAAAAAGTACACAGACATAGTTGCACGAAGGACTAAGATGCACCTATTGGACGCTTCCACAGAGGTTGCCACTACGAGTGGCAGAAGCACCACATTGTCAGGTCACTTGAACGGACTATATGCACCGTTGAATAAAGGATTCTTTGATGGTGAAGAATCACTAAGTGTGCAATAACCGATAGTTTCAAGCAGAAACTATCTTCCCCTTTCTTTTTTTTAATGAGTTTTTCAACTATTCATTATGACAATTTGTTATGTTCGTGAAAACAACGGTGAGCTAGAATTTTCAGAGGAAGAACAGACACATTGGAATCACAAATGGAATAAGCAAGTTGTCTATTATGCTTTGCAAGTAGATTCTGTGGACATTGAAGGCAGAGCAAAAGAAAAATTAGCAGTTAACTTAGCCATGAGTACATGGAATTTTGAGATACCTGTAAAATTAAAGAGTGTCAAGGGCAATCAAAGCCCTGACATCTTTATTAATTTCTCAAAAGAAGATGATGATGATTATCTAAAAGGCAATATTTTGGCATACGCATATTATCCAGATACTAGCCATGCAGGTAAAATTGTATTCAATGAGAAATTTCTTTGGTCATTAAATGGTAAGGGAATAAATGGGCATGACGCATTTCCTGATCTTTATTCTTATGGGACTAAAACCAAAATTAAGACCTACAACATGGTTCATGTTTTGATTCACGAAATCGGTCATTCACTAGGTTTGACGCATGACGCAAATAATGACAACAGCGTAATGTGGTTTCAGTACAATGGGCAATTACATCTTAATGACTATGATATTAAACGAATACAGGACAAGTATGGAAAACGCAGGTGGAATCCAAGAGTTTACAAATTTGTAAAAAGATGGTTACTGCATAGAAAAAATGGATTATAGCCATGTCATGTAGTTGCGATTGCCATGATGATCAAAACCAAGTAGGATATGGTTGCAAGAGTTGTTTGCTTGAACACATTTGCAAACAGTGTGATTGAACTACACCACAGCAATCTATGCACTTGTATGGGTGTTCATTATTTGGGGATTGTTTTCCCTAATTGCACATGCAGATTATTATGAAACGTTGGGTTTGTATCTAAAGGAAAATCCGAATGTCTGCATTATGGAAGCCAATCCAGATTACACGCAATTCCATGATGAAATATACCAACTAACAAGGTCTGCAATTATTAATTGGGAATACACTCTAGTGCAGGAAACAGGTGGCGATTGGAATTTTCCCATATACCAATATCCATTTGAATCACATGATAATAAAACACCAAGAGATTTTCCCAACTGTGATATTTTTATGACCTTTGAAAAAAATTCTAGTGGCGAAACATTAGGAACAACGTCATTTGACTATTCCAATTCAAAACACAAGTATTCCTACATCACAACATGGATTCACAACTATGAAAACACCAAGATCACAATAACGATTGGTGGTGAGAATCCATCTGTTTCCAAGAAGATTGAGCAAAAACACCTACCTTTGGAAGCAATATACAACATTCTATTGCATGAGTTTGGGCATACGTTAGGACTAGGACACTATCAAATGCTTGACGATAATTGTAAATCACTTAACGAAAATCCATGTTCTGACAGGTCAATAATGTTTCCAAGTATTGATCCATTCTCTGCAAAAATTAAAACAATAACAAGTGAGGACATACAAATGGTTGTAAGACTTTATGGTGAGGACGGATTTTCACACCCAAATCCTGTTTGGAATCCCAAGACATGTGATTTTTTAAATGGTAAACTTGATGAATGTAGATGAGTTATTGGAATAAATTCTGGACATGGTATGACAAGCATACAACAAAGTCACTGTTTGTAACTGCAATCATAATCTACATTCAGATACCACACATGATATGGAACGCAGATTTGTATTTGCAAATGGGAATGATTAGCCACATTAATCCTGTGCTAGATTTTTTCCTGTACGGTGTTGACCTGATTGAAGTAATACCAATGATCAACATAGCCATGCTAATCTATTCAAAAATAAAAAAAAGGAATGTTTGATTTAGTTTTTTCTAAACCAAAACACTAAAGTTTTTCTGTGCCTGTTCACACCATCAACACATGCCACTTGCAAGTTTTTCATTCTTAGGTCAACTTGGTTTTGTTTTTGATAACGCAATAGCATTTTCTTGACTTGCCTAATAATTTGTGTGCCATTGGTGCTTCGATAGCCTTGCAAGTTCCGTTTGGCATTTTCAGAAAAAATGACGTTGGACACGACAAGAAAACATGCGTTATCATCTTCTAGTGCTTGTGTTGGAATGATTTCATATTCCCACGAAGTTGTTCCATCAATTATCTCATTTGATGGGTGTTTCCTTGTGAGTTTATGTCGCCATTCATTGTAGTGGTCTTGATCCCACCTGACTTGAAAAGCATCACTAGCTTTTGCTGTTGAATTTCTTCCACGTTTCCACTGTGCAACTACGATAGCAAGGGATTCACCAAATAGACGATCTCCTTTTGGTCTGTCCAAGAATGGACTTTCACCTCTGTTCCAGAAGTACAATTCATAAGCAATGTTTTGAAATGCTTTTGTCTGTCTCTGTGTTGTCCAATTTCTGCAATCGGTCAACACTGTTGCGAGTTTGTTTCCCATGACAATCAAATCTTCGTTTAGTAGTTAAGTCTGCTCGTAGTAATAGTATCAATAATATGGATAACCACGCACGAATTTCAAGCCATAAATACACATACTATAATTACAATTATGGAAAACTCACAACGAAATCCATTCTATGGATTTAGAGAAAGAATTGGTGTTTCCACCAACGTCAAAGGTGTTCTACAACCTGACCTAACTGTTGAGTTCCAAAACGCAGACGAAAAAATCGCTGTGCGTTTCAAAGATGGACTACCATTTGAGGTAGAGGGAACAGAAACAAATGATGTCATACAGCGTAGTTTTGCACGTTTGAAACAATGGAAAGACTTAGCCAACGCAAATGGCTATGTCACCGTTTTTGACACACCTGCAATACAGGCACAGCATCTTAAAGACCTAGCAGATGCTATTGACGCAACCAAAGGTGGTAATAAAAAATGAGTGGCACACCAATCGGACTACCAACTGACGAACTAATTCCAGAGTTAGTGGGAATGTATAATCAGTTGTTGGACAAGTTTTGTATGGTGAAGTTAGGCGTTCCTGTTGAAGAAACCATTCATGTGGAATCTAAAATGGAAGTCGAGCAAAAACTTGCTTACTACAAACTCGTAGATCAATTAGTCCTCTACATGATGGCAATCCTTAGAGATCACATCAGAGAGCCACTACACGAAAACCCATTTGTGAATTAAGCAGTTCACAAACTTTCTTTTTTTTTTGCAAAATTAGTTCCATTATGACAGTAATACTGACAAATTGTGAATACAAATTGGCACTAAATGACAGTGAGATATTAGTAATGCAAACTATCGTTATGAAGTTTTCAGAGCAAGAAGCACTTGTATGGATTCACAATCATCAACCATCTACACAAAAAAAGATGCAGGTCAGAACATATTACAGAATCAAGGGAAGGCTAAGTTCAATCACAGACAAACGGAAATTTGATTTACAGAAGCAGGGATTATGGTCACAGCATATTGAAAGGATTGACCAATTAGAAACTATACTAAAATTCTCATGGCAGAATTATCACATGGCACAGACAGCAATACAGAAGCAGAGAATATTGGACAGCATAGTAGCAATACAACCATTACTGTCTGCGTATTATAGTGCAAGTCAAGAAGTAGTGGAACATGATGCAACGAAAAACATACAAGATACAGGACATTTATCCAACGTTCCAAACTGAACATGATGCAGTAGAAGAAGATATTTCTGATACTATTTCTAAACTAAAGTTTTTCTGTGGCAAGATTAATTCCACTAAGAACTGTTGCTTTAGCCATCTAGTTGGACTTCCTAAACACCCACACACTCTGCAACCAATGAAGTACATGCCACATCAATTAGATTTGATTCAGCAATCACTAACAGACAAGCAGGTAAAATTTCACGTAAACAAATCAAGACAGATTGGACTTACAGAAATAGTTCTACGAATAATTCAGTATCACTCGTTTCACAAATACAAAGGTGGAAAGATTTTGATCATAGCAGGGACTAGAGAAAAAACTACTAAGACAGTAATGCTTAGGTTGAAAGCTTTGTTTGATGAACTGCGTTCTACTGTTGATGATGATAAACATGATTTGCATATTGTACTAAAGAATGGGACAGAGATAGAAGGCAAACCAAGTAATTCAGAAGCCATTAGAGGTGAAACAAAGATCAAGGCAATAGTAGTAGATGAATCAGCACACTTTGCAATAGTAGATGATAGTGTTGTACTAGATGCAATTGAACCAATCCTGCACACAAACAAGTCTGACATATTCCTAGTATCAACACCTAGAGGGCAACGTGGATTCTTCTATGAATTATCCAAGAATGAAAATGACTACAAGAAGTTGCAGTATGATTTTACAAATGCGATTGGTTGGATATACACACAAGAAGAAATGCAGGAAGAACTAAAACGTACTGACATTGATGTTGACCAAGAATATCGTTGCCAATTCACAAGTGCTAGAAGTTCCATATTTGGTGTTATTACTGACGAAGCCACAGAAGATTTTGAGGTAGAAGATTATGGACATTACTGAATTACCAACACTATTCCAGATAGGTGTGGCACAGGAATCAAATGCACAATCTATTGAATCACTTCATACTTTATTTCTAAAACAGCAAGAAATGATTGAACATCAGAGTGATATAATTCAAAGTTTGAGAGAGTTACTTGATGCACATCAATCGCTACTAGAAGATATTGTTGGTCAGATTAAGAAGTCAAAATGAGAATCGCAGGGATTGATAGTGGTAAACGCAGAGATAGTTTTGCCTTTGTAGGAATCGAAATCAAAAACAACAACGTGTATGTGATAGGTTGCAAGACTTGGCTTGGCAGAAATTATCTGGAAGTTGAAAATCTAATTGCCAACATACATGACAGTAAACCATTCGATTACTATTCAATAGAGGTCAATGCAAGTGGTGAACACGTTTTTGAAGAACTCAAGTATCGTCACAGAATCCCCAATGTAATTCCATTATTCACAACTAGGGAAGTCAAAGATCAATCAAAGATAAATTCTGGAAGAATACTGCCCAAGAATCAAATGACCATGTGGCTTAGCAGAATGTTTCAACAGAACAGAATAAAATTTCCTAAAAATTCTACTAAGGATATTGACGAATTGAAAAGGCAAATCTCAATTTTTAGTGAAGTCATAACTGAAAGTGGATCAGTAAGTTACAGAGCAGAGGGACAGGAACATGATGATACTGTAATGGCATTGATGTTAGCTTGTTTCATTGGTAGAAATTTCATAAAAGGTAATGAGGGATTTACACAACCGTTGCAGGTAGTATCACGCAAGTTCGATACATATGGTGAAGAAGAAGAAGATGTTTGGGGAAGTGGTGTTCCAGAAAATCTTGAAGTAACAGGCAGAGGTGTGCATTATCCATGAGTGTGGAAATTGAATTGAACATAGAAGATTACAAGAATATCATTACTTGGTATGAACTTGCATTTGGAAAGACCAAACGACAGAAGGCATATGATGATGTCACATTCAAAAAATTAACTGTCATGTGCATGGCAAAGATGGACGAACTTAAGGACAATGCCGAGAAAGAGTGAGGGTTTTTCACGATATATGAGGTATATGCGTGAGTTGGAAGATTTGCAAAAGAAAAGAATACGAAAGATGAAACAGATTTTGAAACTTAGGGACAAGCTAGGAATCAAGTCAGATGGCAAGTAAGAACTATGAGATAGGCAGACGTTTTGAATATCGTGTGCAGAATTTTTTCAGGAAGCATGGCTACTATGTTCAACGCAGTTATGCGAGTAAGGGATTGGTTGACCTGATAGCAGTTCCACCACACATCAAGACAGGTTGGTTCAACATCACATTGGGAATACAGGCAAAGAAGAATGGTTATGTTAAGAAAGATGAACGTCAGACTTTGCTAGAATGTAAATCAAAATGGCAGATGATGATCCTAGTAGCATGGTCAGATGAAAAACGCAAACTAAGATTCAGGACAGTGAGTGGGCAAGAAATTCCTGCTGATTCATTTAAACTCAAATAGTTCTCTTAATTCTTAAAACATTCACTTTGTCATTGGCAACTAAGAAATCTACAACAAAAAAGGCACAGAGTAGTTCTCATAGCCTTGTTGCTGACAAGCAATTTCACAATCCTGTTAAAGCATCAAGTTATGCAAGTGCTTCAAGAAAAACATCATCTCAACTGTATATGTATTCGCAACCTGCTTACACTGATCAAGAGTTAGAATGGTTTGAAGATGCGTGGGGAAGTTCAGTTTGTGGTGCAACACTTGATGCGTTGATTGAATATACATTCGGTGGTGGCATTAGACCTGTCTTTGAATTAATTGATGATAATGGATTAGATGATGAACAGAAGAAAACAGAATTGAAAAAATATGAAACTGAATTAAACGAGTTAATCCAATTTGATAGGAAAATAAATTTTGAAAAGAAACTAAGGGACGCTGTGACAATGACAATGGTATTTGGAAGATGTGTCATGGCATTTGAAGGAAAGGCATTACCAAAAAGTTTGAAAATTATTCACCCAAGAGATACAGGCAGAGTGTTCATTGATCAAAAGGATTGGTCACTAGAGAAAGTTATTACATTATTTCCATCAGATGAATTGTTTCCAGAAGAAATGATTTACCTTTGCAACAAACCTGATTCGCCTAAACGCAGAACTTTGTGGTATGGTTATTCAGAAGTTCAAAGAGTTGTTGGTGCTTGTCGTGCCTTAAGACGAATAACTGAATACGATTTGCCAGAAATTGCTACATCAATGTGGGCAGGATATGGAATTTTTACTGTGAAAAAAATGGGACGTAGTAAGCAGGATTCTGAAAACGACATGAACACTTTGTTGAACAGTTTGAAAGCAGGAAGTTTCAATGCTGTTAGTGTAGATGCTTCTGATGAAATTGATTTTAAGAATTTAGATTTAGAACCAAAAGTTCGTGAGATGATTGAACTTGCAAGTCATTATGAAAGAATAATCATTGGCAACTTTGCAGTTCCTTCTGCACTTCTTGGTAGGGAAGAAGATCAAAATCGTGCAACGTTGATTGGAAAGATACAATTCTTTTTGTCTGGAGTTATCAAGTCACGCAGAGATTGGGTGAGTGAAATGGTTAGCAAACAATGGTATGAACGTAATATCATTAAGATGGGCTTTGCAGAAATTTTAGACAAGGTTCGTGTTAAGGCAGAGTTTGAAAATATTATTGTAGAAAGTTGGTTTGACTTGGTTGATGCAGTATTAAGAGTGAAGGGAATTTTCCCTGACATGCCAGATGATCAACTACTTGAATTGTTAAACTTGGACGAATACAAATCAGAATTAGCACAAGCACCTACAAGAACAACAGGTGTTCCACAGGGAAATGTCCCACTAAATTCACCACAAGACATTATGAATAAACAACTAAACAAGACAATCAACCAAACTGATACTGTGTCAGCAAAACAGATTGATGATGAACTAATCAAGATGTCCCTTGATGCAAAGAAGTTGGAAGTTCTTGGCAAGATAGATAAAATGATAGAAGATGCTGACAAAAAAGAAACTAAGAGTTCTAAGAAACGCAGTTAAGGCATTAGACATTCTTGATGATGAAAGACCATCAAAGGTAGTTTTCACAACACAAAACGACAATCGTGTTGATGATGTTATCTGCCTACAACTATCAGGTGTTGCATTTGCGATTGATGATCCTGCACGTCCTATAATTCCCATAGACACACACCCACGTTGCAGATGCTATTACGTTGATGAACAAACAGGTCAGGTTGTAACTGATCTTTCTAGTAAGCGTGATGTCAAACGCAGAAGTGAACTTACAGACAGACAGCGTAAGAATTTGATTAAGAAGGACAAGCAGTATCTCACCCTAAAGAAACGAGAGTTGATTGAAAAGAATGTTACTCAACAAAACAAATACCTCTCTGACAAACAGTTCAAAAAATACGAATGGCAGTTTGATTTAGAAAAATACAAGAAGCAAAAAAGTGGTAGTGCAGAAATAATTCACAAGTGGTTGGATATGATATGAATGGCAAAGAGATAGTTCTGTTATCACCTGTGGTGGAATTGTTGTCATGGCATTAGTCAAATTTGAAAATCAGGACAAGTTCTTCATTAAATTTTTCCTGTTAGATGCTTCCCTTAATCTAAACAGATGGGGTGTAACCAAGCAAAGCTTAGAACGTAACTTGGAAAGTTTTGTTGGCAAACCATTTGTTCTAACGCCAGAGTTCAATCACCCTAGTGCAGTAAATGGTGATGATCTTCTAGTCCAACAAGAAAAGTACAGAGTAGGTAACATCATCATGGTAGGTATTGAAGAACGTTCAGGAACAGCTTACGGTGTAGCAGAAATTTTTGATGAACAAGCCAAAGACATTCTAAAGAACGGTCAAGTTAATTTTGTTTCCCCAAGCATTGTGTTCAGTACAACTGATGAACAGAATGTTGGTGGTAATGCAGTAATAGAAGATTTTGAGGGTGCTCATGTTGCAGGTGTATCAGAACCAGCTTATACAGTTTCAAAGGCACAGATCAAAGGAAGATGTGCAGGTGATGCTAAATCATGCTTACCACAACTTGAGAAAGTTGAAGCAAACATTAGTCCATGTGGAAGATTTGCAAGAGTGCAAACTGCAACACAAACAATTAGCATGGCAAACAAGGAATGTATTCAGAAATGTATTGACGCAAAAATTTCAGAGGGAGTAGAACTTGATGAACAAGCTTTAGCAATTTGTTATTCAGAATGTTATGATCAGAAAAAAGGTAAGAAGAAACAACAAGCAGATGAAGGATCAGAAGTTACTACACAGAATAAAGTGAAAGTGTCAATTCCAAACAAGAAAAAAACATACGACAAAGATTACTTCTATACAGCAACACAAGAAGAAAGTGAATTGTTTTATGACGAATTATCTAAAACATACTTCCCTTAAACCCTGAAAAATAATTTTTGTTAACAACATGAATAGAAAACATCTATACGCAGAAGAAGAAGAAAAGGTTGAAGCAAATGATTCTGACGAAGAAGAAACCAAAAAGGAATCTTCCAAAGCAGAAGATTTGTCAAACGAAGAAGAAAAGCGATTCAAGAAAGAAATTGGCGAAGAAGAAGATGATGATGATGATGTTAATGTTAATGTAGAGAAAGGTGAAGATCCTGACAAACTTGATCTAACTAACCAACAAAAAGATTGGCTTAGAGATACTAAGGCATCAAAGTTGGCAAGTCAAGTGAAGTCACTCAAAGCTGAACTACGTTCATTGAAATCACAAATCAGACGAGCTAAAGTTGAACCGATCATTGACGCAATCCTAGATGCTAAATCCAAATTAGGAAAGGTAGATGCCCAAGCCGAATACAACAGACTAATCAAACTAGACAGCGATATGCTAGAAAGTTTGAAAGCTGATTATGACAAACTTGCAGAAGGTCAAACTTCACCAAGATTTGTTGCAAAATATGCTAGTGTTGAGAAAGGCACAGGTGATGCAATCCTAAAACGGATTAGAGAGGGTGATTATTAATGGTCGCACAAATAGGCTCATTTGCCAGATCAACAGGAATCGAAGTAATCAGTTTGCCTGTGAAGGCATCAACAACCATTACACAAGGTAAGGGTGTTGAACAAGACGCAAACGGATTTGCAAAAGCAGGAACAACAGGTGGAACTGTTGCACTCGGACTATATGTTGCCATTGAAACTGTTGACAATTCAGCAGGTGCAGATGGTGCATTAACAGTAAGATGTGCAAGTGGAAACTCCTTTGTCTATATGGAAGCAGGTGGTGCAATTAATTTTGGACACACTGTGAAATTTGATGCTAATGCAGATTGTGTAGCAACAACATCAGCTCCAGATACCAAAACATTTGGACGATTTATTGCACACGAAAACGAAAGTCTTACACCAACTGATGCTTCTGACGGTGACACTATCATAGTGAGGTTGGGATTGTAGATATGAAACCAAATACTGCAATTACATATTCGCCTTACACCAAAAAATTCTATGAGGGATCATGGGATCAAGATGGCACAGACTTTAGTCGTGACTATGGCATGACAGCTTTAGCCAGATTAAATCTTGATGCTGACGTTGGTGATGGTAGAATTGATCCAATCAATTATGAAACTTTCCGTCAAGCAGAACGTGACTTCAAAAGTGGTAATATAGACAGTACAAGTTTGAACAACATCACAGTAGTGGATTTGCTCGAACAAGTCGTGAGAAAAGAATGGAGAGACTTTAACGCAATAAATGGCGTAAGAAGAATACCTGTTCCACGATTGCAACTCGATATACCAATCACAAATAAATTTTCAGCAAACAAGAAAGTTCCAGAGCTTGCACAAGCTGATCAGAAATCTAACACATTTACACAAGCACAATTACGTTTGTGGAAAAATGTGGTTTCCATTATGGAATCGGACGAATCTGTTTTGAAAGCAAATATAAATCCGTTGGAATTCGAAATCGAACAAGCCTCAGGTAGCTTAGCCCAAAGTGCTAACGAACAAATTGTAACTGAAATTGAATCAGGACTAGCAACACAAGCAGGTGGTGATTGGGGTGCTATGGTCACAGCAGGTGACTTTTCAAATAGAAACCCATTGAACGACTTGGTAGAAGCAGTAGATACTATTGTAGGAAACCATTTCAGACCTGATACATGTACTATGTCCCCACGTGTAATTTCTGACTATCAATCTAACACATACATTCATGCAAGTACAAGACCTGATACACGACAGATAAGTGGTGTATTCCCACTAGACAAAATGCCAAACATCAACACGATTGTTGATGTCGGATTCACAAACACAGTTGCCTGTGTTTATGATAAACGTGGTGCATTGTTAGGTGAAGGTGCTACGGTTGCCGAATCCTTTAGAGACGTTTTTAGAGCAAGTTCAGGCTACGTAGTAAGACAATATTTACAACCAAAGATCGCAACAAGCGACATTGGTGTGAAGATTACAGGTGTATCTGCATAATAGTAATACAATCGTGAAAGTAAAATTTCACTTCCTTATTTCTTTAAAACCCATAAAACAAGATTACGTATGACAGGTTCAGAGTTTATGGAAAAAAATCTTACAGGAAGCAGACCACAATTATACAAAAAACTTGATCAAGGAATTATTCAAGGTGGTGGAAATACTGCACCTATTGAAACTGATACTTTGAGGTATTTCACACAGAAGGAACTTGAAGAAGCAGAGGCAGACTACTAATGGCTTTTGTTTACTTTGTCCTACAAGACACCAAAGATCTATTGAATATTCCATTGAATGTTGAATCAGAAGATGGGATATTGGAACAACTTGGAACTAAGTCTGACCAATATTTCACTAATCAAATGACATCTTATGCAGAATTATTGCCACTAACAGGTGGAAATTTAACAACTGCACAACAGGCAACCAATCAGTATGTATGTTCAATCTACATGGCAAGGAAACAAAACTTTGAATCAGCAAAGTATTGGGAAGAACGCTACAAGGAAACATTCAACACACTTGTTAATCTCTTAACATCTGATCCTACAAACAGAACAAAACGTGTTGCTGTCACCAAGCCATACGCAACAGAACCACTCAAAAGTGATCCTCTGCTTGAATAGTTCTCTTAATTGTTAATGCAATCATATTCGTATGAACCACCATTTAGAAGGTAATTTCAAATGTTTCAATCACGATTTTTCAACTTCTGATCCAGAAGAATGGCAGAAGCATATTGCAGAAGAAGAACATGAGTACACAGGTGAAGCAGAATGTGTAACATGTGGTGAACGAGTTCCATTGAATTGGAAAGGTAAGTTGCAAAATAAAACATCACCAAATGTTCTTTGTAAGGGGTGTAGAGAACAATGAGCATGATTGATAATATCAACAACGGTGAAGCATTTGATTATACAGTTAATCAGGGAACTAGACTAAATGATAACAGTGTCATTCATGGTTATGTCACTGTCATAAAAAACGCAGGTAAGCCAGACGAAAAAATACTTTGTAAAAATAAACATAACTTATTGACCAATGCAGGTAGAGATTATTTCCATGCACAATGCTATGTCAACACATCAGCAGGTGGCAAGGGTTGCAACTTTGTTGCATTAAGTGAAAATTCTAGTGGTGCATCTGCAAGTCACACAGCAGTTGCAAATGAAATTACAACTAACGGTTTAGCAAGAGCAGTATCAGCACCATCACATACAGGTGGGACGAACACCACAACCCTGACCAAAACGTTTACTGCATCTGGAAGTTTTAGTGCTGTTCAATTATCAGGAATACTAAACGCATCATCAGGTGGAACTTTAGGAAATGAAGCAACATTCGTGTCCGTTAGTTTGGTCAGTGGCGACACATTAGCTATCACTTGGACGCTAACTTTAGGATAGTGTAACATGGCTCGAAACAGCTATGGTGGCACAACACATTCAGTAGTTGCGTCTGGAACTAATGATCCTAATACCGAAGTTAGTTTAGATGCATGGAACGCAGAACATACCAAGTCAGAAACAGGAATGTTGGGATTCACAAAACAATCTGCAACAATATCAACTAATGCAATAGCTGTCACAGGAACATTAATTGAGATACAAGCAGATGGAACACTTAACACTATCACACCAACAGATGCAAACGAATTTGATTTAATTTACTTAATCGCAAAATCAACTGCAACATCAGTTACTATCACACATGATGCAGGTGGTGGAGTTGGTAAGATTAGATTGTTATCATCAGCAAATGAAACCCTTTCAACAACAAGCCCATTAATTTTAATGTGTAGAACAATATCAAGTGTAAAAGAGTGGGTGCAATATGGTGGTGGTGTAGTC
>TARA_R110002020_G_scaffold2343_1_pt1 | contig 14195 bp, 21 predicted proteins | sample TARA_R110002020 | Tara Oceans TARA_R110002020 (sample SAMEA4396489) | marine metagenome | biome: Westerlies Biome; feature: [MES] marine water layer (ENVO:01000295) within the mesopelagic zone...; material: water (ENVO:00002006), including particulate matter (ENVO:01000060) such... | reverse complement strand
GTCGTCACTCTTGGGATCGAACTTCGGGTTCTCGACCAAGAAGTAGTTGTGGACGAGCTTGTTCTTATGCTTGGTCGCTTCCATCGCGATCCATGCGTCAGGATTCTGGTTGTCAATAGTCGTGAAGTCACGAGTGTCAACAACGATGAAATGCTTGGTGATCTGAATCACATACACCTTGCCAGGAAGCAGGAGCTTGAGGAAGTTCTCGAGCTTCATCTTTGACTTGTTGCCAGCACCGACGCTTGAGATCGGGAACCACTCGCCTTTGACACCGAGCTTTGCGCAAGACTTCTGCAGGTCAGAGTTGCTGATGCCTTTGGCGTGACGCTTACCGCGAACAGCTTTGGCGACCTGATAGGCTGGCTCATAATCAGTTCCACAAACAGTGGCAATGGCGTATGGACCACACCAAGTTATACGTTGGTTGCCGATCCAATCAGTAACAGGGCGACGGGTTGGGGTGTGCTTTTCCATGGTGATTTCCTTTCTCAGTAATTCCTAACTCTTGTTAGTATCGGCTTTTCTGGGAAAGAAAGCAACAAAAAAATAACAAGAAAGTGATTTTTCTTTTCAACATAAACAAAGACTTATGTAAGTTTACGAATTTTTTCTACATAAATTTTCCTGAATCCTTGCCTAATCATGCCTTTGACAAGATACCAATCACCTATCCTGCCATCCTCAACTATTGGCTTACCCATGCGTGAATATTTGAAACGATCAATGGTTGATATGATTGGGCCAGTGTCATCCTCAAAAGTTAAATTTAGCCACAGGTTATTTTTATCAACCCTGCGACCACCACGCTTGGCAAGGTTAACAGTCTCATTCATATCACGCAGATTCTTTTCTTTTAGCTTCCCGAAGAACACAAACATTCCTGGATTGTCAGCATCCAGATCCATTATGTCAGTTATGTCAGAAACAATGTTATGTGCGGCTGGGTCAGCTTTTATATGCCCGAACCTTCTTTCGCATTCAAAAATATCATCGTAGGGCGTTTCTCCATTGTCTAGGAGCGACTCTTGACGAGGAGTCATAGGTTGGGACATCTCACGTCTGTTAAGGATGTCCTCAGCCATTTTTGGACCGATTCCTTTTATTCCGATCAAACCACCTATCAAAGCACCATCTTGCACAGACCAGTTTTGATTTGACTTGAATTTGTCAAATGGCTTGTAGTCCAAACCCTCACGCACAACCTCACGCAAAAGCCTGACTGCCTGCTCGTCATCTTTGACGTTGCGCAAACATGCCGCAGCAAACTCCAGAGGAAACTTGCTCTTGAGTACGCAACACCAATAGCTGACCATCCCATATGCGATGGCGTGTGATCTGTTGAATGCCCATGATCCCATTGTGTTGATGTTGTCCCATATGCGTTGGGCTTGGTCTTCCTCAATGTCATTCTCAGCTGCACCAACTTTGAACCTTTCCCAAAAGGTATCAAAATATTCTTTTCCGTATGACTTTGACATTGCTTTGCGGAGAGTTGATACATCTTCCCATGAGAGCTTACCCACATCTCTGGCTATTGTCATCACTTGTTCCTGATACACAACAACCCCATTGGTGACCTTTGTTATTGTCTCAGTCAGTGGGTGAAGATACTCAACAGGCGATGCACCTGTGTGGCGTTTTATAAACTGAGTTGTGCCACCTGAGTTGAGTGGTCCAGGACGAGCCAAAGCAGTGATGGCTGCAATGTCCTCAAACTTGTGAACTTTCATCTGCCTAGTCACTGACTGCAGTGCATAGCCTTCAAACTGAAATATTCCTGCATACTTCTCGTCGTTTAATATTTTGAATGCCTCTTCATCCTCAAGAGGGTAGTTGATCAACTGATCACGAGTCCAACCGACTTGATCAAGAACATCTTGCAAAACTGAAAGAGTCCTCAGCCCCAGTGCATCAATCTTCAGTAGATTGAGATCCTCAGCATCCTTTTTGTCTATCTGGGCTGCACCTGTCTGACCTGACACAGAGCAATACTGGCTGACTGGTTTTTCTGTCACTATGATTCCTGCGGCATGAACACCATTGTGACGTGCATGGTTCTCCATGTCTGCGGCAACTTTCATCTGCGGATATTTTTGCATCACTTCCCGACCCACATCAAGCTCGTTGAAAGTATCAAGGATACAGAATGCTGCACGGGAGTCGCCAGAGCTACGTTCAATGATTGCACCTTTGAGATCGTTCACTTCCCACGCTGGTATGCCGAGCTCTTTGGCTACTTCTGCGATTGTGCTTTTAGCTTTGTAGCGTGACACTGTTCCTAGGTGTGCAACCTTTTCCGCTCCATACTTTTCCCTCAGATACTCAAACACCATCTCTCTGCGATCATCCTGAAAGTCAATATCAATGTCGGGCAAGTCCTCACGAGTGATATCAATGAATCTCTCAAACAGCAAGTCATGCTCAATCGGGTCAATGTCAGTTATGCCAGTGAGGTAGCAAACCAGTGAACCAGAAGATGATCCTCGTGCTGGTCCAACGAGCATATGTTGCTTGGCGTAGTTGATCATGTCAGCGATGACATAAAAGTAGTCTTCAAACTCTTTGTCAGATATCAGCTTCAGCTCTCGGTCAAGACGAGCTTTATAAACTGGGTCATTGAGGTCAATGTTGCGGGGTGGTGCACCTTCCTCGCACATTTTGCGCAAAGTTTTTTCTGGATCAAATGAAACCATCTGTGCAGTTGGCAACTCTGCGTTACACATCTCTGCAATCTTGTAGGTGTTTTCTATGGCTGACTCTGGTGCCCATGGCACTGCGTCTCTCCACTCCCATTCATTCATGACATGCATTGGCTTTGTTCGGTCTGTGCGGTTACGACCCACCAATACCTCGTATGCCTTTTTGTCTTGCACTGTTGGGTAAAAATTATCTGAAGTCGCTACAACATTGAATCCTTTTTTGTCCGCAAACTCCAAAGCCTTGCGAGTGCTCATTGGATTCAACTCAATATAAAGATTGTCTTTTTTGGTCAAAGGCAACAACCCCCAATCTGGGTTTGTTCCGCTGAGTATTATTACATTTTCACTGACATCAAATAAATCTTCATAACTTAAACGAGGGTGATAATAAAAATGCTCTTTGTCTGTGCTTTTTGTGACGAGGTGATATATCTCTGTGAGGCCATCATTGTTCTTGGCTATGAATGCCATGTCATTGGCTGGTTGTTTTGATCGTTCTGTTGCATCTTCGACTATTGGTATCTCAACCCCAAGCAAAGGCTTTTTGTCAACTTTTTTGCAGGCATGTTCAAAATTCACATGACCCCAAGTGCCAGTGTCGCAGATCCCGATGGCTGACCCATCAATTGAGTCTATGACTTTTTGAAGTGGTCCATATGCCTTGCGGAAGCAGTATTCAGTTCTGACTCTGATGTTGAGCATCTTTCACCTGTTTAACTAATTTAAGAATGTCGTTTGATATAAGGAATTTTGATATGTGATCCGTAGGAGCGATTGTGTGTGTTTCTTCCCACCTACGGATCAACTTCTCAACGAACTGTTGTATCTCAACAGCGGTCATGAAAGTGCTACCTTCACAAGCGCAAAGAAAATACCTAATAATATACTTTCCATCATAGATGCCCCTCCTTTTCATACCATTCAATTATGCGCACAGTTGCTTCAACATCATTGATTGATCTGTGCGCTCCATCAATCTTAGTCCCGAAAAGCTCTTCATGGATATCCCCGAGCTTTTTCTTTTTGCCCCAAACAGACTCTCCAACCTCAACTGTGCAGACATGATCATATGGCCATGGGAACTTTGTCAGCTTGTCAAGCCTCTCAAGCTCAAACTTTAATATCTTCCTGTCAAAAGCCAAGTTGTGAGCAGCAATAGAAGTTTCTCCTAAAAAGAATTCGCAAAGAGTTTTATAATAAGCAATGAATGGCTTTTCGCCTTTTAACATGTCGTCTGTTATGCCTGTGATCTTGGTTATCTTCGGGTCAAGCTGATGCCCAGGATTGCAGAAGAACTCAAGCCTCTCAACCTCTTTCAAAGAGCCATCCAACTTAATTGCACCAAACTCAATGATGCGAGGTTGAATGTCTAGGTCAGAACCTTCTGCTTTAGGCAAGCCTGTGGTCTCTAGGTCAAATACTATCATGTTTTTCATCCTCGTGTTCAAAGCCATGCTTGAATCCAAGCTCGTAGCATTTTTGCATAGTCTCTCTGACATCGTCACCCAACAATAGCTCAAATTTAATAGGCATTTCCTTCATCATAGTATCAAGAACTTTTTTTGCTTCTTCACTTGCTGTCATCTTCTGATCCCCACTTAAATGAATCAATTGACTCAAGCATGAATGAGTAAACTCCTAAGTCGTGCAGCGAGTCAATGGTGCCTTTGTTTACGTCAGGCCAGTTTTGAGCGTAACGAGTCAACTTAGCCACAACCATGTTAATAATCCCAAACCTGTTCCAATCTTCAACAGTCTTCAGCTCAATGCCATCAGGGAATAATACAGTCATAACTTCACCATGCTGAAGATAATTATCACCATATGATTGGTTACGCTCTCTAAATGTTTCAAGAGCCTCAGCAATGCAATCAGTTGGTATTCTGTTCTTCAGCCTCTCGTTGCTCATATCCTTCTTGCCTTCCTTCTTCCTTGCCATGTTCTTTCCCTTCATCATAACCTTTTTCATATGCGTCCTCTGATTTGCTGACTTGATCATCAACCATACGCTCATAGCGTTCAGCTTTGTCTACAGCATCTTCTAGGCGATCCCTGAGAGTTGGCCTAATATCAAATATACGAGCAACCTTCTCACAATCAATTTCAATGTCATTCCCTATGATTCTTATGTTCATCTAAAAGTCTCCTGGGGCAACTTGAAGGCAAGTCAATCCTTCACCACGCCACATATCAACGACCGACTTCCTGTCTTCAAGCACGAACCAAATGTCTTCATAGTTCGGGATGTGCTTTTCCATGAGTTTGAGTTTGCAAACATCATCACTCGACTGATCACCTGTATCACGCATGATCAATTCATCAAAAGGGACTTCATTCAGATTCAACCACTTTTCAGTTTGAGCCATGTGGGACTCATCTCTTGCAGTCATAATTATTATATGAGTCTCTTCATCATGAAGACCTCGCAGGATATTACAAACATTTTGAATTGGCTTGTCGTTTATGCCTGCGGCATTAAAGGCTTTATAGTCTCGTAGCTTGAAGAGCTTCAAACGATGCCCATAATCAGAGATCGTGCCATCAAGATCGCAGATAATTATACGCTTGCCCATGATGGTGCCTCCGTATATTTGTATGTTCCGTTTTGAATGTGACCGATCTTCTCACCTACGTAATAGTTTCGGTAGGACTGAACAGGATCATTGACCTTGTATTCATCTGGCATTCCCAAGTGAGGAGCAGTCAGGTCAGCAAAATGGATGTTGTTGGGCATCTTGTTTAGGGCAGGTATCAGCGAAGCATGTTTGTGATTAACTGGCTCTTTTTTCTTTGAGCCATAACGCTGATAATATTCCTTGGCGAGTTGAGTCACCATAACCAGAAGCCAGTTGTAGTTTGCTGCTGACTTCCTAACCCATTTTGAGCATGGGTGATTCTCGTATCCCACAGGGAACATGCCAACCTCATCAGCATACTCATCCCCATCCAAAAACCTATGCGCATTGCAAAGCATGAGCACAGACTCTGATATCATCTTGTAAGAATGCACATCACAATGCATCTTTGCAGCGACAACAGGGTCATCGTCTAAGTAAAATATGTTCATCATTAATTCCTTTCTCAGTATATTTACTTTACTCTTTTTGAGTCGTCAGATCAAGCCTTCATCCCGAGAATCTTCTTGACACGACGAATGGTTGCATTGGCGAATGACACAGCTTCTGATGCCTGCTTGTATGCAGCTTCAATCTCTTTGTCTCTTCTTGGGGCTGGTGCTATCGCGACAATGTTCTCTTTTGGAGATGGCTCTTTTTGATACAAGATGTAAGAAAGCTGATTTTGAGTCAGCTTGAGCTTTTTCTTAATTGTGCTGTGGCTTTCGCCAAGTTGCTTCATATAATGAGCTTTGTTAATCATTTCTTGTTTAGGCATTGATACCTCCTATTTGTTTAGTGCTTTGTACATTGATGGTGCTGCCCACTCAGTTGGAGTCAGGAATGCTTCAGCCCATGGGTGAACTTTAACAACCTCTGCAACCATGCCTTTGAACACCTCTTGGTATTCGCCTTGTGCTCTGGGTGACAAGCGAGACTTAGCCATCTCACTCAGGGTGCGCAGATTGAACTTGGCAACAATGTTGGTATGAATGTTTGTCGGCAGAACGCCACGAGCATCTTCAGCAGGAACAATGTCTCGCAATGCTTGATAGGCTTCATTGATCTGATTCATCGCATCATCATAAAGAGCTTTTGCAACTTCATTCTCAGCAACACGAGGTGGCGTGTAGTATCCGAAGCCATGCATGTCTACTGTGCGTTGTGATTGCTGGGCATATGAAGCCTGACGAGTCCGAACGAACTGGTGGGTGAAACCTCTGCTGACATCACGGATATTAAATGTGTAGTCAATGAACTCCCAAGATGAGCGGATGGTCTTGAGCATGTAGTCAAGCTCATCCTGTTTCTTTTGTTCAGGCCACTCAGACACCTTTGCATAGGCATCCTCGTCGTTCATAAGGCGAGTGTTCTTTGTGAAGATGAGCAGGTTGACTGCATCATCCGTATAATTTACCAATTGGACTTTCATGTTATTCTCCTTTCTGAGAGTGCATCAAACGAGCATAGTCCGACTTTGCCCGAATGAATGATTCGATGTGCTGCAGGTCATCCACAACATCATCTAGTAGCAACTGACGCCAAGTCGCAAAACGACCCAACGAATAGATGCCATGTTTGCTTGTCATCTCAAAGATGAACTGCTTGCGCAAGTCTTCATCAATGGGACGGATCTTACCATAATACTGCTGAGACTGTTTCATGTCAACAATGGCATCAGGCTTGATGCCGAAATCATCCATCAATACACTCATGATGTGTGGACCAATTGAGCCATCAGGGTCTCGTACAAATTCAGATATCACAGTGTCGCCAATCACAGACACCCGATAATATGGCGTCAAAGGATCTGGATAATATATTGTTTGATAAATATTACACTCAGGAGAATCAATCCTACCTTTTTGAGTCCATATCTTTTGAGCTGGGAACTCAGGTATATCTTCCCACTCCATGATCTTCATCAGAGCTGGCATCGGTATTGTTGATATGATTGGTCTGTCTGGTTCAAACTCTCTGGTGTCTTCAAGGTCACCACGAGTTAATCTAGCATGATATTCTATATTGCAGTTGCGGGACATCTGATTGATCAGATCCCATGGTGCAATGTATCGCTCAACAGGATCAAGATTATTTATTGATCTGTTTAAGATTGAACCTGTGACCTTCTGAGAGTACAAATTGCTTAAAAATAAATTTGGTATGGTTGTTATCTTGCCATCATATTTAATCGCTTTTTGAACTTTAACTTTTTTGAAAGGGATGGCACAAGCAGTGCCAACCTTTTCGGTGCGGAAACGGAGCAGAGCTCCATGATTGTTCGGGAGCTCTTTCTGAGCCTCACAAACTATTGGCTTGAAGCTACGCATCATATTTCCTGCCAGCAACCCTGCCAACCCTGCTCCGTATATTAGCATCTTTTAGCCTCCTGACTTTGGTGCACAAGTGACATCAATCACAACTGGTACAAAACGACCATTGACTTTTTTCCTAGCGTGAATAATCACAGGACGCAGGTCAACTGTTTTGCAGTCTTCTATGCCATTGATGACTTCGTTTCTAGTTAAGGCTATTGCCTCTGCATCTATGATCAGTTTCTGGTTTGCCGCCCCACCGCAAGCAGTGAGGCTAAGCAAAACTGATGTCAACAATAAGGCTCTCATCCTGAGATTCCTACATTGCCTTTTTCCAGATCCCAAGCTAGATCCTGACGACGGCCACCTTGAGCGATGTAGGCTTCATAGCTCACAGGCTCGCCAGCATTAATCAAGATCCCCATGGAATGAAAGCCATGGGTGTTTTCACGACGAGGATTCTTTTCAACGAGCGCACGAATCATCTTGCCCTCAAACCCAGAGTTGCGTCCACGTTTCTTTTTTGCGTCTGCAGTCTTGACGTGAATTTCAACATCGTTCATTTCTTTTTCCTTGCTGTTGTCAAATGGAGTTGACTCGACATGAATGTCTTGAGCCAGCTTGAACAGGCGTGCTGCACCTGTGCGGGTGTCAGAGAATCTCTTCACTGCCACATCTGTGTTGTTGTTATAAACTGCTACGATGCCTTGCATGGTTGTATTGCGATTACCAAGCAATTCGTCAACAGAGGTGAAAACGACCAAACCATTGCCCATGTTCTGAGCAGCACGCTCAGATTTGAAAGCACGTATGGTGTTCTTTTTATAGTCAATAGCAAAAGCTGTCATTTGATTTTTTCCTTTCTCAAATCAGCCAGAATCTTTCCGACTGTCCTATTACTATGCGCCAACTTGTCACAAAAGGCAACAAAGAAAGTGATTTTCTTTTTCAACACTTTCAAGGACTTATGATTTTTTACGAAATTAAATGTCATAATGCCTCAAGCTCCTAGGCCTTACTATGAACAAATTTTCCTTCGCTCTGGTCAATGCGACATACCAGACTCTGTTCTCTTCATCTGTGTGAGAGTTTTCCCAACTGAGCTTCCCCATGTCGGTTGCCAGCACAACATTGTCAGCCTCACCACCTTTTGATTGGTGAATAGTTGAGATGCTGATTCTTGGCTTGTCAGAAAACTTTTCACCATTGCGCAAACATGACCTTAAATATTCTCTCTCGTCTGGAGCTATGCCTCTGAGCATACTCATCCAATCAATTTTCTTTGCGTCCTCTGGCAATCCCAAATCAGTCAAGCCATATGACTCTTGTTTTATCAGATTAACATTGAACCCAAAAAACTGTATAACATTTTTGGCCTCGTGTAAAGAGACCTTGTTGCCTTTGCGCAACCTTTCCCAAGTCATTATTGCTCTTGTTTCGCTGGACTCTAGGGAGTGCTTGCCATTGTAAGAATATGCATAGCCTTGTTGCCTGACGGATTGTTGAAATCTGTTCATCAGATATTTGCTTCGGCTCAAGCACATCCAAGTGCCATGGCCTGAAAAGTCTATCTGCTGTTCATCCGCAACATAATCAACCATGCCCTGTTCAGTCTTTGGTGACCAAGGCTTTACATATCGGTGTTTGATCCTTGTCACGACTTCTGCAGCCAACTTGTGAACTGATCTTGGGATTCTGTAACTTTGCGGCAAGACGAGCCTATCACCTTTGAGGCTCAAGAACTTGTTAACATCCGCACCAGCCCAACCAAAAATAGCCTGATCATCATCGCCAGCAATATAAACTTCCTCAGCATTTTGTGCAGCAATGATAGCCATTTTATATTGAAGTGAACTCAAGTCTTGAGCTTCGTCAAATATTATTATGTCAACAGGCAAAGGTGAAGCATAATTTTCAAGCATGTCAGTGAAATCAAAAAGGCCATTTTCATGTTTGTATTTTTTCAGAGCAGAGTCGTACTGGTTAACTGCGTGAAGAGTAAGGTCGTTTGTGTTTGTTATTGAATATTGAGTCTCAAGGTCTCTCAAGCCAACTCTTGCCAGAGACTCAACTCTTGAGCACTTATCACCAAGGCCATCACCTGTATGGATCCCCAAGTCCTCATCATAAATTCCTTTGAACTCAACACCGAGAGCCTTGCCCAACTTGCGATAGTGTGCATTGGTCATTACCTCCTCTCTTTGCATTCCCAGCTCTCTGAAGGCCAAAGAGTGAAGTGTCCTAAAGTAAGGAAATCTGCCCTCATCAAAACTAAACTGAGCCATGGCTCTTTCTTGAGCTTCATATGCAGCTTTGCGAGTGAAAGCCAAATATGCTATTCGCTCAGGAGGGATTCCACGTGCTAGTGCGTCTTCGACTATGCGCAGGAGAGTTGTGGTTTTGCCTGTTCCTGGAGGTCCAAGAATTATCTGTACTCGCCTCATGATCAGTTCCTTTCTCAAACAGCACATTGTGACATGCACCGCATTTTATATTCTTTGGGTCATCTTCCCAGATTCTGCCACGAGTCATTGCCCCGCAGAAGTCACACTCGATGTGACGTTCATAATGCTGTTCGTATTTAATGCCTTTCGACATAAACAGTATTTCCGTTTTTCAAGTACTCGAAATGCTCAACCATTTTCTCAACATCTTTGAAATAGTCTTTAGGCACTGCACAGTTCCGCAAAATACCTAATGTTCTGTCAACCATCTCATTGGCTTTTGCCTCAGTCATATTTTTTATTCTTTCATGGCAGTTTGCTTTTTGCCTTTTTTTGTAATCTTCTTCAGGAGAGGTCATTAAAAATTATCCTCTACAGTTGTCGGGACATCCAACTGATCCTCATCATCATAGAAATCAGGAGCAGGGACTGACCATACTTTAACTGGTTTTGATTTAATTCTAAATGTTTTTCTGTCACCACCAATAACTCTTAGCCAAGACCAAATCTGATGTTGGGAGGGATATCTGAATCTGCGTGCATCAAGATATATGAAAAGATCTTCAGATCTAAAATAAACTTTCCCCTCATCTGTATCGTGCCAAGGCTTGGCATTCATGATCTCATCACGATGACGAGCTTGGACTTTACCTGTCAAGAATGAATCAAGCATCTTTTCAAACTGGCCTTGTGGGGATGCGTCATCAGGATCAATGACAACCTCAACAGACCCCAACAGCTCATTGATGCGTTGTTCCCAGCGTTGTCCTGGCATGGTACTTGGGCACTTGTTCAACTTCTCAACACAGAGCTTTTGCAGCTGACGTTGATCGAGAAGTTGCTGGGTAGTCACCTCAATCCTCTCACCTTGTATTTCAATATACCAACGGACTGATTGTCTGTTCTCAGTTTCGTATTTTGTTATGGCGTCAATCTCTATGGCTTGGCCACCACCAATACCACCAACCCCATACTCACGCTTCATGCACTTGCTTTTCTCGCAATAGTTGCAGACTGGTGCTTGCTTGCATGTGTAGGCATATTCTTTTTTTGAAACTGATTTGACTAGGCCATTGACCTCGCCACTAGGCAGTGGCTCAGACAAATGCTCGTAGTTGAATTTCATTAAATCTTCTTGCCAGTCGTCTGGATTCTTTTTTCTGTAATAAACACCCACATTGAACAGAGAGATGTTTCGGCCACCTTCTGGGAAGCCCATTGTCATGATGTGTTGAAGGCATGGTGGACCATCCTCAAACATGTTGATCAAGTCAGGCTTAAAATTTTCAAGAGCTTCGTAACTGGTTTGCTTTTTCTCAGCGAGATCTAAAAACTGCTCAAGACTTAGCTTTTTGCCTTTATGTATTGCGTGACGTTCAGAGTCATTGCCATCCCAGTAACAAAGATTTATCCAGTTGCCTCGGTCACGTTCATTAGCACGAGATATTTGCTTGGGGAAAATTTCAGCCCCACCATAACCTAATGTAGCTGCGAACTCGTTAAGTTTAGCCACCATATCAATAGCGGCAATCGCAGGTTCACAAAACAAATAAAGATGAGCACCACCAGACTTAGAGCGGCACAAAACAAGAGGCGTGCTTTCAATTTTCTTCTCCAACGATTCAAGCGACTCGTTGAGTTTTACCTCGCCTCTGATGTCAATATCAATAACTCCAAAATTGCATGAGTTGTTTTCACGCAACATAATAATTCCGAGAATGTAGTCACCACCTCTGAGGTGAGATTCAAAATGATTGGCTGTTGCTGGCTCAGCCACTGTGACTGCACGACCAGACATCTTGCCATCAGCTTCTGTTTTTTGAACGCGATATTCGCCATGAGCTTTTTCATAGCCTCTGAACAAACGCATAAATCTTTTAGTCAGTTCCATCTTTGTTCCTTTCTGAGTCGTCGGGAGAGGCAGTGCCTCTCCCTAGATAATGCAATGAGACCCCTCTACATTACATCATCGTCTACTGACTCAGCAGAAACATTAACATTGCCTGATTGCACGTCTTTTTTGAATTTGCGTGCTTCAAGGTAAATGTTCTTGCCATTGGACAAGTTTTGAATGATTCCACCTGATTGAGCGTCATGATTCATCTTCACAGACCAACCAAACCATGAACCCTGATCATTTGACTCGGGAACAGTTGTCAGCTGGTATGATGTCCAGAACATCGCTGGATTTTCTTTTTGGCCGTTGATATCAATCATCAGGCGTGAAATCATAGCATTCCACTGCTTTGCCTTTTTCATTTGAGACTTGCTCATACTCAAAAGTGCAGGTGTGTGGTTGCCATCGCTATCAATAACAAATACAAAATACTCACCAGTGGGAACAATCTCATTGCCCTCGCTAGTAAAGTACTCACCTTTGTCACCACGCTGGCAATTATCAAGGCAATCAGAAGATGAGCCATGATCATTAACCAAGCCACCTCTGTCTGGCTTCCACTCAATGTGTGCACGACGATAGCTGATAGGGACGACTGTAATGCCCTTTTCGCCATCAAATGAGACGTTTGCAACATTGTCCATAATCATTCCTGGCTCAGCACCATCAATGTATGAACCATGACGCTTGTTCACTTGGTCTGACATTTGTTGAAGGATACTCAGACGAGGAATCATCACATCGTCTTTTGTCATTCCTTCTGAACCAGAACCAATATCTTCAAGCAAGATGCTTTCGTCAAACGCTACAACATTGCTTTCTTTTTTCTTCACTACATCATTAGCCATTTCATTATCTCCTTATGTTGGCTTTGCGTCCCATGTAAACACGGAACATTTCAACAGGTACATCTTTGCCTTCACCCATACGCTCTTTGAATGTTGCGTTGAGTGATGCGGGATGCACCCCGACTGCACGTTTGTAATAAAGTTTCCGCTCCCGCAACTCTTCAGTGAATTCATTGCATGCGTCATCTTCATTACGACCAAACTGAACCTCAACATTACTTTTAATTAAGTCACCGAGACCATTCTCACGCAACCAACCAAAGCACTGCTGTTGGAGCATTCTCATTGCTTCCCTTTCATCCTCATCTTTGACGCGATCAATCGCACCTTGTGATGGGACAGAAGCTGAGATTACATCTTTCACTTCAACCTTTGCACCATTGCTCAGAGTGAAGTTCTTGATGTTCAGTTCTTGCATTAAGTCAGGCAAGTCCTGTTCTGCCAACGTCTTGAGATTCTGCTTCTTCTGCTTCAATGCCTCTTCGAGTTGCTTGATCTCATCTTCAAGATTAAACATCCTTTGAGCCACATCAGCGATTGCACCAAGTTCATTGGATGCTGGTGCCACATCCTCAAGCAGATCTATATCTGTCATAGTCTTCCTTTCTCAGTTCGAGAGCTACAGGCATATACCAACCTTTCCGTCTATCCCTTTCACCCTCATCATTGTTACGCTCCCAGCGGAGCACTCTCACTGTGTTGGCCTTTTCACTGGCGATCATGCATGTGATCATTACAGCGATTGGGTCACCACCTCCTGGCCAGAGTATGTAGTCCTCTGACGAAAAGTCCTTCATTATTCTGCGAGCCTTTTGGACGCTTGGTCCAGGAAGAAACTGTGGTTTGTCATTGGGCTCAAAAACAATCTCAAGTGCACCATACCGACTGGCATCACTTAAGTCTGGCACCCAACCAAACTTATTCTTCACAGGCCTGTTCACTATATATACTTTTGACATTCAACATTCCTTTCTCAGTCGAGGCCAAGCTCTTTTAAATCTGTACCTGAAAACATTGCCTGCTCAAGCTCTTCATCACTCATCATATCTATGCGTTGTGCTGCTTCCCTACGCTTCAACTTTGCGAGCCTTTTATTCATTTGGGCTTTCTTGGCTTGCTTGATATCAGCCTTGGGCTTTGGCTTCACAACTTTTGGCTTGACAGGCTTATTATAAAATATCTCAACAGTGTGATAAACGAAGTCGCAACTTTGACATCTGCGTTTACGCATAGTCGCAAAGTCATCTTCACGAGGTCTTGAGTCGCAGACTAAGCTCTTAGCAAAATTGCACTTCGGACATTTCATAGGTTGCTTCCTTTCTCAATTGTTGTGATCCCATGGTTTACTAAGACTGTAGGATTGACCCCCATCAT
>TARA_R110002020_G_scaffold189618_2_pt1 | contig 14195 bp, 20 predicted proteins | sample TARA_R110002020 | Tara Oceans TARA_R110002020 (sample SAMEA4396489) | marine metagenome | biome: Westerlies Biome; feature: [MES] marine water layer (ENVO:01000295) within the mesopelagic zone...; material: water (ENVO:00002006), including particulate matter (ENVO:01000060) such... | reverse complement strand
TACTCCAGCGTGTGTTATACTTGGACTAACGGCACCTATAAAGATACCAGGTCCTGCAGAACTAGTAGTTCTGATAGGTAATTGTGCTATTGCATTCTTATCTATTTGAGGGAAATATTGATGTAGTTCAGGCTCCATAAAGTTTAACCATACTCTTCTACAACCTGAAGAAGGTGTAAATGAAGGGTTAGAAGCTTGTGCTAACTGTACGAAATTAGTACCTGATCCTGTCGATACTTTTGTATCAGTTAATTTGTGTCCAAACTCTACTTGAAATGTCTTTGCACCTGTTTTCTTATCATCTTTAATACGAGTCACGGCGATAGCTGCACATTCATTTTCAGGTAAGTTTGTTACGAATTGTTTTACTTTTGTTACATCCATTGTTAATGTTGAACGGTTATCACATTGTTCTCTTCGGTTTTGGTGTTATTACAACTTTAGCTATATATATACTAATATACTGTAATAACAATGATTAAAATGTTAGTTAAAATGGTAGGTGTATGAGTATACACTGTCTAAGAATACTCTTATTTTCGTTAAATCGTTTAGTTCTTTTAGTGTTGAGTTGTTTTTACACACGAATAGGAATGTAATTCGAGATACAAGTAGACGAATGATACACACACATACCACACTTTAGTAAAGGTCATAGATTTAAATAAAAAAATAAAGACAGTAAACTCTTACATTTACTCAGAGGTCGTAATACTGTCTTTACTGTGTCTCACACACACACTCAACACTAGTTCTTTAGGTAATAAGGAGGACTCTTCGTATCCTATGTTGTTGTACATTCTGTGAGTTCTTATGGTTTCATCAATACAATTCGAGGAGATTGTTTTCATACTCAGTTAGTCCTACCTATCTTACCAAAGTTAAGTAAAGGTCTTGGATCTAAATAAAAAAAAGAAAACCACTCTCACATCGGCTTTAGGCGTAGTTCCTTAGTAACCTTCGAGAGTGGTGTATGATACTGATTGATGAAGTGTATCATGACTTCAGAACATTCTATCTGGCTGGATAGTTGGTTCCCGTTACTTCGACTGTATCGTGCGGTATACCTTGCCGAACTTGGCAATCATACCTTGGATAGCGTCCATCTTCTCAGGAGTGTAAGGAAGCATCCACGACTGTGTGTCGTCAATCATCTCCCCTGTCTCCAAGTCGAATGTTACATCACGTTCTTGTCTACAGAACATGATTTGTGCACCATCCTTCTTACGAGTGTAAGGACCATCAACAGAGATGTACTCTACCTTAACGGCTGGAGTAGTATCTACTGCTGGTGAAGTAACGATAGGTTGAATTGTATCTACCATATCTATCTTCAGAAAAGGTGATAGATCTAAATCAGTTTTCGACGTGGGGGGATTCAATCTTGATTGAAGACCGGGGGGAGTTTTCAATAATGGTCTGCATCTCTAAATACCTCTTAAAAAATATTTTTTATAAAAAATTATATTTTATAGATTATTTTTATATATCTTTGCATCTGAATTAAGAGGTGTAGTGTTATAACTATAGCGAAAAGAAAATTTAATGGACGAAGAAAAGAAAGAGATAGAACAACCCTTATCATTAGAAAGCTGCTGTGCTGGAGCATCAGTACCAGCAAGTGTAGTTGATCAGCAAGTGGTGAGAGATTACATAGATAAGCATAAACTAACAGTGCATTACCTAAAAGAGCTTAAGGATGGTACTCCAAGGAGATTATGGTCCATTCAAGATCCTTCAGGTAATCCAGCAGGCTATTTGTTTACAGCTATGGGTATGGGAGGTATAAAGAGTACGAAAGACCCTTGGAAGGATACATTCGATTTTGCGGAACTTAATATATGTAGAACTAAATGGTATGAGGCAAAAGATAAATTAGCACTTGAACCAGATACGGCGCATTTTAAGACCCACAACATTGAAGGAGGGAAGGCAGTATAATATCGCGGGTTAGAGTAATGGTACAACTCGCCGGTTTCATTAGCCGGAGCAGGGGGTTCGATTCCCTCACCCGCTACTAATTTAATAAAAGATAAGAATAATGGCAATAGATAATAATTCAAGAATACTAGCAGCATTAAAACTGCAAACTAATAATACCCCAGTACGAGGATGTGGAGGAGTATTAGTGGACGATGGGAAAAGTTTACCTGCGGGTGATTATACATTCGCTCATCCAATAACCGCTTCAACAACTGCATTGGCTAATATAGTATGGAAAGGTGAACCTATAGTAGATGATTTAGGGGCTCCAATAACTACAATAACATTAGACTCAGCAAGGGGAGGTCATACTATGTGGGCAATGAATATTGAATCATGCGATGTATCGGATGGAAAGATATTATTTTATCACCGATGCAAGTAAAACATGATTGAAAAGAATCACGCAGATATTTTGGAACATCTAGCTGAGAAATATGATCTACCAACTTATGTTATAGAAAGTATAGTTAAATCTCAGTTTAAGTTTGTCCAGGAGAAAATTGAAGAAGGAGAATGCGCTAAAGTGAGATTACATCATTTTGGAGTATTTAAAGTTAAACCAAAGAGATTATATATAATTAATAAAAATACAGCCTAATGCCACAAAGCGGAGATCCAGCTAATATATACTTACCCTATAACGCCCCAGTTTATCTTGAACGGCTAATGGGAGAAGTAAACCTTGCAAAAAATGCAGCCTTCTCAAACAACGACGAGAAAGGGGTAAGAGCATATGCTGGTCAACTAGTAGCCGAGCAAAATATATTAGATATAACGCTTAATGCAGCTCAGATGACCTACAATCTACCTTTTAGGACTATTCCTATGACTGACCCTAATGCATGGGTTTTAGGAATTGTAGGGCCTTTAAATCCACCTGCTGTATGGGGAATTAATATAGATGATATAGAGCCTTCAGTTATTAATCCGTCAACAGCACCAGTCCCAGGAACACAAATAGAATTAAGGGGAGTGGTTGGATGTGACCCAGTACTAGGATACGTATAATGGCAATACCAGTAATCATACCAGGGATAGGAACCGTAATGATGGATACTCAGGCGGACGCTGACAGAGCTTTGGCGGTTTTAGACATCCTTACTTTAGAGGGTGATATTACCCATACTAATCTTGATACAAGAGCAGTAGGAACTGAAATAGATCCATTTGTTGTAAATAAAGAGTCTATAGTAGGACCTTTAGGATTTAATAGAGCAAAGCTAGCAGGATATACTGAACTAGAATGGACTGCACTATTTGGAAACTCTCAAGAGTATAATCCGTCATCAAACGCTTCAGTAAGCTTCAAGGATGATACAGCTTCACCTATAGATAGAGCTAAAGCTGTTCAGGACAGAGGACCTGAATCAACCATATACATAGAGGAGTTTCCTACGGAAACAAATAACTATACATTATATCAATATGAACAGAAGTTTGGCCCAATAGACAACACTCAAGGGGGCGGACCCTGGGGAGCGTTAGGTACTATATTCACACCAGGAAGTATGGTTCCTATAGATTGGTCATGTGGACCAATGGGAGGGCAAACTCTAGTTGATAGAACAAATATCTGTATGGGTTGTCCTGATTCTTTTTGTGATGATGCAGTAAATTGTGGTCCCGGATTAGCAACAGTTACCGCGCCATGTGTAAATGATCTGCCTCCTGGTCCTCCACCAGCAAATTGGGGTACTAGTGGTAACCGACTACTAGGTTATATATCTGAACCAATGCATGGATTAACAAATCGGGATATACGTAATATCCGATTCAAAGCTTGTGATGAGTCTTTCTGTGGTGGAGGAAGTTGTTGTCAGTGTACTGATACAGCAACAGGTCAGTATTGTACTGGACAACTTCATTATTTTGCAATAATGTTAGATAATATAAATAACCCAGCATTAAATGGATCAGTTCTTATAAATAGAAATAATTACATTTATACACAATGGGACGAATTCATATTAGATATAATAGCTAATACTGGTTATGGGGGAACACCAGCTGATTCTTTACATGATTTTAAAATATGGCTACAATTCAATGATCCAACTCTGCTTGCTGTACCTCTGCATACTTTTATAGGAACAACACAACATCTTTGTAGTCCTGGGCAGCCGGGACAAACACCAGACTGTCCTCCAATAATACCAGTTCAAGTTCCAAGTTGGGTAGGGTTAAGTTGTGATCCAGTCGTTCTTAACGCAGCAATATTTGATTGTAATAATGCAACTGGCGCTTGTTATAGTAATAATTCTGACGGAAGTATAGTTTGGAGTATACATTGTCTTGATCCACTCCCAGCATCAACTGGACCAAATGCATATTATGAATGGTCTGTTACAGATGCTAATGCTGTTGTTGTACATGCTGGAATATATGATGGAGCGGCAGGTACTGTTACACAAACAGTAGGAACAGGAATAGTTTCAACTATGCCTCCAAATGATTTTACACAAAGTAATTTCCAAACAAACGGTCTAGCTGGAGGTACTTATACTTGTAATATTTTTAATTTCACAGGAGGAGGAAATAATTATGGAAGTTATAATATATCAGGAATAGTATTAAATGATCCAGAACAAAATTGTATAATCAATGATCCGCTTTATAATGCGAATTGTTGTCCACCACCCCCACCCCCTCCACCACCAGAGCCAGACGAGGAACCAGATCATGAATGTCCGTGTGAAGGAGCAGAAAATTGTGAGGAATGTGGAAATCAAGGAATAAATTTTAAAAGTTAAAGTATGGCATTATTTGATTTAAAAAATGGAAATATAGTCTTGAACCCTGATTCAATAGCTTTACCATGTTTTCATAAAATATGGAAAGGGGATAAGACAAAAGGAAAAGAAAAGGCTACAAAACATATATCATATATATATTTTATGTGTGATTATAATAGTCCTTATGCAGTATATCCTGCAAATAAAAAAAGGGATGTTGTAGTTAAAGATTTTATAAATGAAGAAAAATGGAAGGAAACTCCGGAAATTTTGGAAGCTATGAAGACATATAAAGAACTCCAAGAGACTCATACAATGAGACTCATGAGAGCAGCTAAAGGGGCATCAGATAAATTAGCTGGATATTTTGAGAATATAGATTTTCTTAGAATGGATGATAATGGTAAACCTGTTTATACTGCTAAAGATGTAGCATATAATTTAGAGAAAGTAGGAACCATTGTAGACAGTTTAGATAAATTAGAAACAAGAATTAAAAAAGAAGTTAAAACAGATTCTCGTGTCCGAGGTGGAGGTGAGATCGGAATGTTTGAACGTTAAAAAATAAATTAAAATGGCAAAAACAAAAAGAAGAAAAAGAGCAGAGAAATGGTTTGCTGCTCACGGAATAAACCCTAATACACCTAACAGCGATGGAAACGCTCAAGTATTAGATATGAAACCTGCAATGAGTTTTACAGCAGATATGGATGGAACAACAACTTATCCATGTGAAATATCTATTGAAGGATTTCTATTTTATGCTCATGTAACAGTATCATTTACGGATGGGTCTGGTAAAACTTATGAATTCGAAGGCGGTTCTGGAGGTATTGGTGTAGGAGATTTATCTTCTGCTGGTGTAATCTATTTTGGTAGTGAGGCTACATTATTGAAAGCAACTACATTTGGAGTGGCATTTGGAGCAGAAGATGGAGGAGTAGTTCAAGTTACTTGGGGTACTAGCGGAAACGCAACAGCAGCTGGAATTGGAGAAGGACTTGGTGCCTTTGGTGGAAGCGGTTCATTTAAAGAAGTATAAACAAAAAAACGTAAATTATGGGATGCGGATGTAATAAAAATAAAAAGACAAATACTAATACTACAGGACAGAAAGGTTCGTATGCAGGAAAGGTAGCAGCTAAAATGGCACCTATTCCTACTACTGGTTTTCCAGTTAATGAACCTAAATCTGAACCTGTGGCTACACCTACACCAGAAACTACTAAGTCTCCAAATTTATTAGAGAGGGCTTTAAGTTTAGGTGAAGCAGTAGCAAATCATGTAGCCGATGGTATGAGTAAAGTTTCAAAACAACAAATGGCAACTAGATTAGAAATATGTAATAAGTGCCCTTTTAGATCACTTGGTACATGTACTAAATGCGGTTGTATATTATCAGTAAAAGCGGGATGGAAAACTTCAACCTGTCCTGATGAACGATGGCCAAAAATACCTGAATAATGGGAAAAGATTTTACTTTAAGTATTGGAAACATAATTTGGATAATAGGAATTATATTTACTATGGGAATAGCATATAGTCAAATTGCACAACTTGGAGAAGATATAGCCGTATTAGAAAAAAGGTTAGAGAAAAAAATTAAAATGATTAATGAAAACGAAGATCGGATAGTAGAGCTGGAGAAGGAATTAGTCGGACTAGAAGGTTGTAAACATAAATAATAATGAGTGAAATATTACAATTAATTGAAGGATATGGATTACCCCTAGTATTATTATTAGGAGCATTATACGCATTATATAGATTTTTAGTATTTAGTTTATATGAAGTAAAAAACCAATTCTCTCGTCATCATGAAAAGGCGGCAGAGAATATTGAAGAAATGAAAAAGAAAATAGATATAATTTTAGAATATATAAGAAAAAAATAACATGGCAATTACGAGGAAGCAACTTGTAGATCATTACGGATTTAGAGCTACAAAAGAAAATAAAAAATTATTAACCCGAAGAGTAGGAGGAGAAGATACGATAGATGTATATGGTAACGTATTATTCTACCACGGTAAAGCAATCTTAACATTAGAATGGATGCCCGCCGAAATGTTCTCCAGATACTTGGAAAAAATGATAAGTAGTATTAAAAAGAAAATACAGTATGCCGAGAGAGAAATATGATCAAGAAATATTAGATGAAGCTATGCGAAATGCATATGCTATCTTAACTGGTAAGTTTACATTTGAGAACTTAATGGATCTTGCAGATGAGGTAGCTTTACCCTTTAATATAGAAAAGGAAAAACCTGATTATGATGCGATGATTGAGTATTTTATTGAAACTGAAGAGTATGAAAAGTGTGCTAAATTAGTAAAGTTAAAAAATGAATCAGAAACATAAAGAGCAAGAAGCTATAGGTTGGAGGATATTTGGTATGTACCTTGTTATTATGCTGATAATATATTTAATAGGAAAATAATGAGTAAATTTATAGAGATATTTAAAAATAATAATGATTGGAACGAAAAAACAATAGTAGGTTTTATTGCTTTTTGTATTATGGTTTTAATCATGTTAGCTGACCTACTTACAGGTTGGATAGGAAAAGATTTAGTAATTAATGAATTTGTTTATGACTCATTCCTCATCCTAGTATTAGGATGTTTTGGAATTGCAGGATTAGAAAAATTCGCAAAAAAATAAATATGTGGGAATTTTTAAGACACACGCTAGGATTATGTGGGGAACCACATCCTAGTTTATTAACACTATTGATGGGTACTCCTATGTTGGGGTATATAATGTATAAATTAAAAAATAATAATAATGAAAAAATGTGAATGTGGACAAACAGCAAATGTGGATGGATGGTGTGATGGTACTCATGAAAAAATTAAAAGTACTCTTACAAAAGTTAAAGAAGCAGTCTGTAAAGGAGTCTGTAAAATTACAGGAAATAAAATCCAACTCGGATGGTGTGGAACTAAATGCTGCTAAAATGACAAAAATAAGTGATCATGTAAGTTATAAAGAAGGCATCTATAGTAGAACAGCATTGCGAAGAGGAATAGATAATACTCCTGGGCCAGATCAGTTAAAATGTATGATGGAAATTGCAGAGAATGTATTTGAACCTTTAAGAGAATGGGTAGGAGGACCAATAAAAATTAATAGTTTTTTTAGAGGTAAAAAATTAAATACTGCTATTGGGGGATCTAAAACTTCACAGCATATGAAAGGTCAGGCAATGGATATTGATGATACATTTGGGCACAAAACAAATGCTGAGATGTATTACTATATAAAAAATAATCTAATTTTTGATCAGATGATATGGGAATTTGGAGATGATAATAATCCTAATTGGATTCATGTTAGCTTTGTAACTCATAGAAAAAATAGAAGAAAGTTAACTGTAGCGTATAAAGATGAGTTTGGAAAAACTAAATATATGCATACAGCTAAACATGAAACAAGAACCGGAGGATTATCTCCAGATTGCGGATCAAGATTATGAAAAGAATAGGAGAACATTTATTTGAATGGATAGCTACTTTTAGGTGGTATGTATATTTTAAAAAGGTAGACCCATCAAGTTCTACAACTGCACTTGTTGTAGATCCTGATGGTAAGGTAGGAACAAATGCAAGTATAGGATCTCAGGGAGTTGATTCAATTACAACGACTGATGGTACGTATATTGATATGACACCAAATACATCTACTACAGGAGCTGTAACTGTTACTTCTGATTTAAGCGCTGTTGATGGAACTTCAGATGTCACAACTAGATTTTTAAGTAAAGATAATACTTGGGATGTACCAACATATACAACAGGAACTGGAGGAGCGATGTTTGCAATATCTGGTATGGAAAATTCTTTTAATCAGGATAGATGGTTAATTCCCAGAAGATATAAAGATGGTGATTATTTATCAGGAGCAAGTGAAGATCTAAGTGCAGCAGAAATGGCTACTATACAGTTTGATACTCATTTAAGATTACAGAATTTTTTGGCACATGGAGATTTACAACCGGTACGATATGAAGGATATATTGCAATGCAGCAGATAACATTACATCATGATCTAGAATTTGGGGTATTTGAAGCAAGTCCTGCAGATGGGGATGCTACATTAGCATATACATTTACAAGTTATGATACTATGCAACCTCACGGAACAACAGACAGAATAAAAAGAGTATCTGGAACAATTTCAGATACTTTAGCGGCGGGAACTATGTGTTCTTTTGGATTTCATAATCCAGCATATGGAACTCCAGCAGATCAGGATATAGATGATTTTAGGTATTGGATTACCGTATACTTTAATTAAGAAATAATAGAATAATGGAAGCAAGAGAAATTACAAAAATTAATAGATTCTTTAATCAGATAGGTCCACCAGGTGCTTATGAGATTGATTTTGAAGGTAAAGACATTAGATTTTTAAGGCTAACTAATATGCTTCCAACACCTTTAGCGCTAGATATATATTTAGAACATAGAGATAATACAACCAAATATCATATCAGTTTGGGTATTTTAATTTTAAATGGATCATCTTTAAGCTTTACTGAGGAGGATATTTTTTTAGCTCCTGGATATAAACTAATGGTAAGAACACCAGCAGCTAACTCTTTTTCTGCAATATATAGATTAAAATAATATGAATCATTTCCAAATAGTACCAGCGTTTGTTAATACACGAGAATTTTCTTGTGAAGCTAAGAACTTCATTAAGACAGGATATTATACAAATTCTCCTGCAGGAACATATGCATATAGAGAGTATTGGCAAGAACAAACTCGTAGATGTTTAGAAGGGTTTGAAGTAGGAGGTGTTAGGATTACTGGAGCTCATTACTTTTATTTAAATTTTACACAAATTAAAGCTACTGTAAAGCAGGGAAAAATAGAAAGAAAAGTATTAACATTTCCATCATTCCTAGATATGGATTATTATTACTTTATGGAATGTGAAATTGCAAGAGAGAATGGTCAAGGTATTATTGTAGCTAAAGCCCGACGAAAAGGATTCTCATATAAGAATGGTGCATTATGTGTATATCAATATAATTTTTTCAGAGATTCAACAAGTATAATTGGTGCATATTTAAATGAATATTCTAATGCAACTATGAGTATGGCTTTTGAAATGTTAAACTTTTTAAATAAACATACGGCATGGGCTAAACGTAGAAATCCAGATAGACGAGATTTTGTAAAAGCGAGATTTAAAGAAGTAGTAGATGGACAAGAAGTTTGGAATGGTTATAATAGTGAGATCTTCACATTAACTTTTAAAGATAACTTCTCAGCAGCTATTGGTAAAACAGCTGACTTAATGTTATTTGAAGAGGCCGGGAAATTTCCAAATCTTATAAATGCATATATGGTAACAGCACCAGTATTTAGAGATGGTAATGTTATGATTGGTATGCCTCTTATATTTGGTACAGGGGGTGATATGGATGGTGGATCAAATGACTTTGCCGAGATGTTTTATAACCCAGAAAAGTATTGGTTAAGACCTTATGAAAATATTTGGGATGATGGAGGAGCCGGAACTAATGCAGGATTTTTTATTGATGATATGTGGTATAAGCCCGGAAAGGTAACATTGCCAGATGGAGAAGTTGTTAAGATGGTAGATGATCAGGGTAATTCAAATAGAGAAGCTGCTGAAACATTTTTAGACCAAGAACGTGAAATATTAAAAACTACAGATTCAAGATCTACATGGGAAAAATATATTACTCAGTCTCCTAAAACTCCAAGAGAAGCTTTCTTAAAAACAAGTGGAAATATATTCCCAACTATTGAACTAAATGCTTGGCTAGCAGAAATAGAAGTAACAAAAAAAGCACAAGATATGGCTATGGTAGGAGAGTTATATTGGGAAAAAGATAAAGTAAAATGGATGCCTAATAATGAACTTAAACCTATTAATAAATTTCCATTAAAACCTAATGAAGATAAAGAAGGATGTGTTGTTATATGGGAACATCCATTTAGAGATCCTTCTAGTGATGAAACTCCTTTTGGTTTATATATTGGTGGGACTGACCCTTATGATCAGGATAGTTCTACAACAAGTTCTCTTGGAAGTACATTCATATATAAAACTTTCCAGAAGTTTGATAAGACATATAATTTACCTGTAGCAGAATACACAGGAAGACCAGAAACCGCAAAAGAATATTATGAGAATATAAGAAAACTTCTTACATATTATAATGCGCAAACCTTATATGAGAATAACTTAAAAGGTTTGAAGATATATTTTGAGCAAAAGAAATGTTTACATTTATTAAAATCTCAACCAAGTATATTAAAAGATATTGTAAATCGATCTACAGTAAGTAGAGGCTATGGAGTACACATGAGTGAACCTATTAAAATACAAGCTGAAATTTATTTAAGAGATTGGTTATTAGAAAAACGAGCGGATACGGATGAAGGAGATAAACTAAACCTACACTCTATATTATCTATTCCGCTGCTAAAAGAATTGATTGCTTATGATAAAGATGGAAACTTTGATAGGGCTATTGCCTTTATGTTATGTATTCTTCATAGTCATGAGAACTATCATATTGATCTAGAAAGTCAGTTTGATTTTGGCCAAAGTGATAAATTTTGGCGTACAAGTCACTTTAAAAAAAGAAAAGTATGGTAAATTAGTGGATTATTGAAATAAATTATATATTTTTGTAGGTTGAAAAAGAGTACTTAATGGAAAATAACGGAGCATATGTATTAGCAGATCTTCCAAGACAGAAACTGTCTAGGAGCGCTAAAGGAAAAAAGTGGGGACAGAATTGTATAGATGAGCTAGAGAAAATTACTTATAGCGAGATGGAATATAATGGGAGATCCTCTCGTTATAGGAAACAAGTTAATTATGATTTATATAATGGTAAATTAGATCAGGCAGATTTTCAATATGTTCTAAACCCTTTCGGTGTTAATGAAGCAGAGTTTCCTGCTCAGATGCAACACTATGATATTATCTCGCCTAAGTTACAATTACTTATGGGAGAAGAAATAAAAAGACCTTTTAATTTTAGAGTGGTCTCACATGATCCAGATGCTATATCTAGACTTGAGACTATGAAGAAAGACATGCTAATGGAATTTTTATATTCTGTGGTAGTACCTCCTTCAGAAGAGGAAGCTCAGATGCAAGAACAACAACAGCTTGCAGAAACAGATCCAGAGAAGGCAGCAATGTCTAAACCAAAAACTCCAGCTGAAATTGAGAAGTATATTAATTATGAATATACTGATATACGCGAAACAATAGCACAACGTATTTTAGAATTTCTCGTTAGAGAAGATAACTTAGAAGTTAAGTTTAATCAGGGGTTCAAAGACGCACTGATTGCTGGAGAAGAAATTTATTGGGTTGGAGATATTTCTGGAAACCCTACTGTAAGAGTATGTAATCCGTTAGACATACGTGTAATTTTAGATCCTGACTCACCATATATTGAAGAGTCTCAAGCAGTAATTGAAGAGAGATGGTTAACTATGTCTACAGTTATGGATGAGTATTATCAATCATTAACACCAAAAGATTTAGATAGATTAGAAAGTGGTACAAATAGAGGAACTGATCAGGGAGGAGTTAATTATCCATATAGTGAATTTAATATTGTAAACTATGATAGAGTATTAGATACAGTAGGTAATGGTACATTTGATCCAGCAGCTATAAGATCTTATAGAAGAGACGGAATGATAAGAGTAATCCAAGTTGAATGGAAATCTATGAGAAAGATTGGTATGATTACTTATAGCGATGAGTCCGGAGCAGAACAACAGGATATTGTAGATGAAATATTTGAAGTCCCAGAATATGCAGAGAAAAAAGGAGATACATGGAATTTTGATGGAGTAGAATTAAAGTGGTATTGGGTAAATGAATATTGGGAAGGAACTAAGATTGCAGAAGATATTTATGTTAATATCCAACCAAAGAAGAATCAACGTAGAGATATGAATAATCCTAGTGATGTAAAATCAGGTTATGTAGGATATATTTATAATGAAAGAAACTCTGAATCTATTTCTTTGATAGATCGTATGAAACCTTTCCAGTATCTATATAATATTATTTATTACAGAACAGAATTAGCTATTGCTAAATCTAAAGGTAAAGTTGCACTTATGGATATATCTCAGATACCTTCTTCTGAAGGATGGGATGTTTCTAAATGGATGTATTATCTAGAATCAATGGGTGTTATGTTTATTAATTCCAGGGAAGAAGGAAATAGATCTAGAGATGCAGCTCCTTTTAATCAATTCCAGAGTGTAGATCTTTCTATGGGTAATTATATAAATACTCATGTACAATTATTAGATCAGATTAAAACTGAACTCGGAGAGCTTTCAGGGGTAAGTAGACAAAGACAAGGACAAGTAACTTCATCAGAATTAGTTGGAAATACTGAAAGAGCTGTAACACAATCTTCTCACATAACTGAATACTGGTTCTATAATCACAATGAGTGTAAGAAAAGAGTATTAAGTGCTTTAGTAGATGTCGCTAAGATGAGTTATAGAAAAGGAAAAAAGATTCAGTATATTGGAGACGATATGGCGAGAACTTTTTTAAATATTGAAGCAGATGATTTTACTAATTCAAGTTATGGAGTATTTGTTTCTAATTCAGCTAAAGATGATAAAGCTTTAGAGACATTAAAAGGATTAGCTCAGTCTGCATTACAGGCAGGTGTTGTTTCATTCTCAGATGTAGCTAAGATTTTAAATTCAGATTCTATAGTTAAAGTAAGAAAAGAGTTAGAAACTTCCCAATTAAATGCGGAGAAGAAACAGCAAGAAGCTCAACAATCTGAACAACAAGCATTACAAGCGGCAGAACAAGCTAAACAGAAGATGGAAATGATGAAAGAGGAAAGAGAAGATATGCGTAATAAAGCTGACAATGAAACTAAGATACAAGTTGCTACTATTAATGCTCAAGCAAAAATGATTGATGCTGATGAAAATAATGATGGATATGTAGATCATAAAGAAGCAGAAAAAGGCGCTTCAGAAGCAGCAGATCGTGCAAAAGCTCAAATGGAAAGAGAAAAGATGCAAGGAGAATTAGGTTTAAAGAAAGAAGAACTTAATGAGAAAGTAAGAACAAATAAGGCAAACGAAGCAATTAAACGTACAGCCGCAAAAAGTAAACCATCTAATGGGTAGATTTTATAATGAATATTTACGAGATATGGATTATAACCGAGTCTCCAAAGCAGTAGACAAAGTCCATAGAAAGTATGCTACAGGCGGTGACGTAATGCCTTTAGATGAAGATGGAAATGAAAAACAAATGCCTAAGATTGATACAGCTAATTCTATAATCACAAATAATGGTAAGAGAGCAATGACATCGGAGGAAGCTGCTATGCATTACATTGATAGTGTAGATGCAGTTTCTACTTTTGATAAAGTTATGCATTATGGAAAGGGTCTTTTTAGTGATATGTTTGATGAC
>TARA_R110002020_G_scaffold230185_1_pt1 | contig 14202 bp, 11 predicted proteins | sample TARA_R110002020 | Tara Oceans TARA_R110002020 (sample SAMEA4396489) | marine metagenome | biome: Westerlies Biome; feature: [MES] marine water layer (ENVO:01000295) within the mesopelagic zone...; material: water (ENVO:00002006), including particulate matter (ENVO:01000060) such... | reverse complement strand
AACATATATCATTAACGGCAGATTCAGACGATTTAGATGTATCAGATTGTACAGTTGTAGAGTGTACACCAAGTGGTACAGATAGACTTGGAGGATTAACAGGTGGTGTTCAAGGACAAGTTATACATATTTTGAAAGTAGACTCAGGGTTTGGAAGAATAATTATAGAACATAATGAAGGTACAGGAAACCAAGATATATTTTTTAGTGGCGAGGCAGATGTTATGCTATCTAAAAGAGGTGGGATAACATTGTATTGTAATGGTACATCTTGGTTTGCATTAGATAAATAAAAGTAATATATTGATAATTTATAATTTAATATTAAATTATATGTACAATTTAACATGAAATGGAGATATAATGGAATTAACAGAAAGAATAGAAAACTTAAAAAAACAACAACAACAATTAGAAGTAGCTATGATTAAAGTAGCTGGAGCTATAGAGCTATGCGAAGCTATGATAGCTGAAAAAGAAAAAGTTAAAGAAAAAGATACTGAAGACAAAAAATAGCTTGTATATTTAAAAGATTTTTAGTATATTAAATTGATAAAAACCTTTGATAAGGAGTGTATTTGTGCTAGAAAAATTAGGAAGATACGGTGATACAAAGTTACGTGTAGTAGATGGAGAACTTTCTCACGTTAATGAGATAGAAGCTAATTTAATTGATGATTATGGGCCATTAGGCGCAGTTATTACTAAAGAGATAGGTTCAGGTACTATTAACCCTAATACTGGGTTAAAAGAGTATTATTTTTGGCCTATGGTAGGTAGTGCTGTTTTAAGCGGTGTTGGCCAATATATAAGCGCTAATTCAGATGATGCTGATGCAAGTAACTTAGAAAGAAATATGCAACCTTATCAAAATTCAGTAAATCAATTAGGTGATGCTGCAAATGCTAGAATAAATCCTGATTCTTCCTATAATATGTTAGAAGATAAAAGATTAGAACAATCTGCTTATGATTCTATGGGAGTAGCTAATTTACTATCTAATAGAGGAAGTTCTCAAGGTGGTATGGGTGGATACAGTGGTATTAATTCTCAATGGGCTCAAGCTGATATGAGTAGAAGAAATGCAGAATTGCAAGCTCAAATTGCTCAATCACGAGTAGGAAGACAAACTCAAGGTTATAACATGTTAACTCAAGTAGCTGGTATGCAAGGTGATTTAGGCACATTAAAAATGCAAAGAGATTTATCAAAACCAAGGTTTGATGCAGGTAGTTTACTTTCAAATATTGGAACAGGTTTAACAGATAATTTTATGAATAAATATATGCAAGGTGGCGGAGGTGTTACAAACGCTATACAATCAACATTAAATTCTATAGACACAAGTGGTTTATCTTTTCCTTCATTTGGAGAAACAATTAACGATAATGCATTTAGTGTAAATAATATGGGTAGCTCATATGGTTATCAACCTAATATAAATTTTCAATAAACAGGAGAAATAATGGCATTAAAAGTAGATTTTAACCCTCAATTAGCTAGAAGTTTAGCGTCAGAAGTTAGCGCTTCTGAAAATGCTTATAGTTTAGGTAGAGCTTTAGGTGATAAAGGTTATTTTCCTGGTAAATATGCTGCTAAAGGTCTAGGTGGTGCTTTGGGTTTTGCAATGAGTTCACCTGATAGAATTAGAAAAGGCTACAATAAATTAAGTACTAATATGATTGATGATAAAGGTTTATTTCAAGGTGGTAGACAAAATAGACTTTTTGGAAGGTTTAGAGATGAAATGGGTGATGCTTATCAAAAAGGATTGATGGGTGCTTATAATAATAAATCTGGTTCTTTTGATGTTGTACCTCCTAAAAATACTGAACCTATTCAGACTGGAGATGACTTTTTATACGATATGGAACCTGATATGAATCTTGCAGACCAAATGGGTTACGATTCAATGGAAGGGATGTACACAGGCCCTTCAACAATGTCTGACAATTCAAAGTATAAATGGAATGTTCCAGGAGTTGGAGAAATTACAGGTAATCAGATTGAGGATAGTTTAAATACTTATGCTCCTTATGCTTTTCCTCCTTATGCTTTTGCTCAAATGTTACCTGATAGTTTTAAAGATAAATTTCATTATGGAGATAAAAACAAAAGTAGTTTTAGTAATATATTAGAAGCGTTTAGTAATGCTATTTACGGTAAAGGGGATAAGTAATGGCTTTAGAAAACATAAGAGCTAGGTGGGACCAAGTAAATCAACAAAGAACTGTTAATTTTGACAATGCTTTTTGGGGAGATGTAGGAAGTTTTGTTAAAAGTGACTTAGGTGATTACAATGCAAATACTAAATCTATAGTATTTCCTACTCAATTAATGCCTGATAAAACATCTTTATGGAATAAGTATAATGAATTAGCTAAAAAACGTGGAGTTAACGCTAACTATTCTCAATTTATGCAAAATTATGACCAAGTAAAAATGGTTGAAGACAGAAAATTTTTAGAAGTTTTAAATAAAACTAAATTATTAGGTGGCAAAGATAAAGCTATAAGAACCGCATTAAACGCAAATCCTGAAGCTTTAGCTAGGGTAAATAATATTTTTTCTATGTCTGACCCAGCTACACAAGCTACTATGGTAGATATGTTAAAACCTAAAACAACTCTTATGGGAATTGCAGAAGATAATCCTTTAAAAGCAGGCGCTTTAGGTGTAGGTACTTTACTTGGTACTGGTTATTTAGGCGCAAAAGGTGCTAGCAAAGCTATTGATTTTGCTAAAGAAAGATTTGGTTCTAAGGCTGTAGCTGAAGATGCTGATAAAACTACAAAAGGTAAAGGTAAGGGAAAAAAATCTGCTGCAATAAAAGATAAAGTTATGACAATGCAAAAAGGAATATCTACCAAAGATATGGATTTAAAAGGAATAAAAGGTGTCCCTGAATATATTGATAGAAAAAAATTAAATACTTTTGTAAATAAGCAGTATGATATGGCTAAAGGATTTCATATGCAAGATAATCCTAAAGAACCTTTTATGTCTAAAAAGGACTGGAGAAAAGGTAAAGATACAAAATATTTCTTAAAACAAATGAGTTCTGATGAAATAAAACAAGTTGCAGGTAAAAGGTTTAAAAATGTTCCAGGGGAGCAAACAAGAACTACATACGGTCCAAAAGATAAAAGTGGAAAAATAACTATACCTAAAGATGCTCCTAAATCAAAATCTTTTATGGATAAAGCTAAAGCTATTGGTAAAAAAGGATTAAACCCTATTGCCTTAGCAAAGAGAAACCCTATAACCGCTCTTTTATTAGCTGCTCAAGCTGCTCAAATGTTTGGTTCAAACGAGGAGTAACTAAATGGCTGTAAACCCTTATGGTTTATACGACTATCAGCCACAAGAGCCTCAAGGCGATAAGGCTGCCACCCCCCAAAATTTTGTTCCACAATATAATAAAGAACAAATACAAGGTATTATAAATAACTACAAGCAATCTCCTACCGCATTTAAACAGCAAGATATAGAAAAAATAAAACAACATGCTATTTATCATAATGTTGGTTTTTATGAAGGTGATTTTCAAATAACTGAAGCTATAAAGCAACTCATGGGTGGCGTAGTTGCAGGTTTTTCTACTCTAGATTTTGTAGACCCACCTGATAATGAATACGAAGCTATAGCTCGTAATGTAGGTCATTTACTTGGATTTGCTCCAGGTCTTGCTGCTAGACCTTTAAAGTTACTAGGACTTAAAAATACTGCTGCTAAACTAGCAGGGAAAGAATCTATTCCTTTAATGATTGGTAGTAAAGCTACTAATCTTACAAGTAAATTTTTATCTAAAAATATACCTTCTGCAAGAGCTGATGCCACTTCTTTAACCTCAAAATTTTTAACAAGTGGTGCTGTTAAAAGTGTAGCAGAAGAAAGTATGAAACTTGCTGTTGCTAGTGCTGCATCTAATTGGAAACAAGGTGTAGATGGCATGATAGAAGCTGCTAAAGGAGGAGCTGAATTTGGTGGTGCATTTCAAATTCTTGCTAACTTAGTTCCTGGAAGTGGTCCTTTTAAATACATACTAAGAGCTACAGCAGGTTCTATGTATCAAGGTATGCATGCTGAAGAGGCAGGAGCAACTACTCCTGAAAAAATCTATGAATATTTACTTGGTGCATATTTTGGAGGTGGCGCTACAGGTTGGGTTCAAAAAGATAAAGGTCAATTTTTTAAAGAGCGTAATGAGCAAATGTATGGTTCAAAGGGTAAAAAAGCGGACAATAAACTGTTAGCTAGTGGTGACCCTACTCTTGTAAAAACCTGGGAAAAATATGACCCTATAGTCCAAAAAGAGATAATAAAAGATATGAATGACCCTAAAAGTGAAAACTGGAAGGGTGAATATGCATTAAAAGATGGTGTTAAAACATATCCTGAACAAACAGCTATGCTAGAACATCTTGTAAAAAGTATGGGTATTGATACTAAACTAGAAACAGTATCTGATAATGGATGGCAAAGATTTAACAGAATGCAACAAGATGCTATTGTTGGAGCAAAACCTACTAACTTAGCTTTAAAAACAGAAAAAGAATTAAATGAACTAAATGTTGAGAAAAAACAGTTAGCTGAAAAAATACAAAAAACAGACATTGATTTATTAAAGCAAAAAGGTGCTGATAGAATACTAACTCAAACAGAATCTTTAAAAATGAAGCAAAGATTAGAAGAGATAGATGTAAGAGAAAAAGAACTACTTGATTTAAAACCTTTTCAATGGTTAGATAAAGAACAAAACATACAAAATGAACGTGCTAATGATGATGGTAATGATATTGGTATGATTTCTAATAGAGATTTAACTAAAAAATCAGAAACTCTTGTAAATAAACATTTAAAAAAGATTTGGGACAAGGATGATTTTGACCCTATTGACAAAAGAAATGAAGTGTTGCGTTTAACAAGTACTATAGATAATATTTTACAACAAGATAAATATTTTAAACCTGAACAAAAAGTTGATACTAAAGAATTAGTTAAAGAAATAAAAGAAACTCTTAAAAAAGAAGAAGATATTGATTTAAAAACAAATTCTAAAGAATGGATAGAAACTGAAAATGATTTAAGACAACATTTAACAAGAAGAAACTTTTCTAAACCTGTTAAATATGTAAACATGACTGTTAATAATAGTGGTGAAATATCTGAGATAGGACTTAGAACTGATGGTTTTACTAATGCAGGAAACAGAAAAGATAGTATTGAACCTAAAAAAGAAGTCCAACGCATATTAGAACAAGAGCTTAAATTAAAACCAGGTGAAGAAGTTCCAGAAGCTAGTATTATTTTAGATAACATGACATTTAGAGGGTCTAAAGGTGAATTTATTGATGGTAGCTTAAGTGATGTAAGAAAAATTATCTCAAATGTAAAAGGAAGAAAAGCAAAAAAAGCAAGAGAATTATACGAAACATTGCTAAGAAATACTCATAAAAAAATGGAAGAAGATGGGTATTATCCTTTTGGAGGTAAAGGTGATAATGATATAATTATATACATTAAAAAACACCCAAATTTATCTAAAATAGGCAGTAAAACTAAAATTGAAAACTATGTTACAGAATTAAAAAAAGAGCTTAAAAACGGCAAATACTACGATTCTGCTATAAAAAGAAATAAATACTTTAATACAAAAGAAGCTAAAGAACAGTACATTAGTAATATAATGTGGGATTTATCTTTAAATGGTTTTAAACCTGAGACAGCTGCTGAATACAAAACTGCATTAGATAAACTTTTTAAAGGTGAAGGTTACATTAAAAATGCTACAGCTTGGAATAAGAGGCAACAAATATGGTTTACTCCTACATTTAGAGCAGATAAAGATTTTGTAAATAATACTTATAAAGAATATATTGACAGATTAAGTAAAGTAGATAAAGATGATATTAACTCTAATTTTAATAAAGCTATAGAAGAAGGTGAGGTTAATTACGCTATAGTAAGAGACTTAGACCCTGCTTTATTTAAATTAATTAATGCTAAATTAGAACGAATAAAAAAATTAGACAAAACTAGTAAAAATACTGAAATGGATGAGCATGTAGATGGTATGATACTTGTTGAAGATAATGTTCTTAAAGCTTTAATAAAAGATAGTGGTATGCCAGAATCTGGACAAAGTAAATCATTTATTGTAAGTCCTGATGCTAATAACGGTGCATTACTTGGAAAATATATGATGCATAGTGTTGGGCCTAAAGCTTCTAGACAAATGCGTAAATCTGGTTTACATATGATAATGCAAGAATCAGCTGTTAAACAAAGAGGTGAACGTAAAATAACTGATTATAAAATTGAAAAAGATGCATTAAAAATAGACGACCCTAATGCAATATATAGATTACCATTAGAGCATATTAAATATTCTTATAGTGTAAAAAATAACGATGCAATGATAGGTTTAAATCCTAATGGAAGTACTCATAAACATGGTATTCCTAAACAGTTATTAATGGCTATGACTCAAAATACCTTTGAATCTTTTCCTAAAGAAATGGTACAAGACTTTTTTAATGAAACAGTTTACAAAAAATACAGAGGTAATAAGGATATAAATGAAGTTTACGATGATTATAAAAATAATCCTAAAAGTAAAAAATTACTTAATTTGTTAGAAAAAAATGTAGACGACTTAGGTATTGATAGATTACTTGATGCTATTAATGAAAATCCTACTAACTTTTCAGACGCTGCTTATATGCGTTTAATGAAAATACAAAGAGAAGATATACAGCATAAAGTTGCTGATGGAGAATTAAGTCATCAAGAAGCTGAAAGACTTACTGAAAATATGGGTGAATTTAACAGTGCTATGGATAGAATTGTTGAAGCTGGTCAAACTTGGAAAGCTAGAGAGCAGTTACTAGGTAGAGAAGGAAATATAAATCCTTTGTTATTCCATAAATGGATAAGACCATATAGATTTCAAGTAATAAGAAATTATGTATTTAACTCTCTTAGTAGACCTAAAGTTTCTAATAGTGGTGTAGCTAGAATGAGAGGTTATGATAAATGGTTTCAACAGGATAAAGATTTTGCTGATTTAGAAACGAACGATGAAATATTTTATTTAGATGACGCATTTAAAAGGATGCCTTTAAAAACAAATATTAAAGGCTTTAAAGACACTACTTTAGGTGAACTTTGGTTTGAGTCCAAAAATTTTGGTAAAAATAAAAGGGCACAAGCAGATGACGTTTTTACTGCTTTGACAGTTAGAGTACCTATGGATTCTGTAAGTGGAGCTCAACGTATGTCTTTTAAAGGTTTTACTGGTAGACCTGGACATGGTGTATTAATGCATGGTAGAGCTATGAAAGCTGAAGGTGGTGCTGACCTTGATGGCGATGAATCGTTTATCTTTTTTGGTGGTAGAGAAGGCGAAAAAGGTGGAGGATTTAGAAAAGAATGGATAGATAAGTTTCATGAAAATAAAGAAGAATTTTATGAACCTGATGGAAGTATCTATAATAATAAAAATAAAGAAGTTACTAAGTCTTTGACTATGCAAGACTCAAAAGAAACTACTGGTATTACTCCTGAAGCAAGAGATAGCAAAATGTGGCAATATGATAGCCAATGGAGGCAAGATATATCTGAAAGAGCTGTAGATGGTCGTAATTTATTAGGTGGTGCTGTAAGTAGTGCACAAGTATTAAAAGCTGCTCATAGTTCTTTACTTAGTCTTAGAGGACAAAAAAATATATTTACTGTATTTAGAGGTAAAAATAAATTTAATGTTGAGTTAGAAGCTAGAACTGATGCCGAAGAGTTAAAAAAAGCTAGGCAACTAGCATCTTCTATGATAGCTTTTACATCTGACCCTTTAGATGTTGCTGGTTTAACAGGTTACAATGATTATGTAAGCAAGCTTAATAATGCTTATTTTAAAGCAAAAATTAATGGTAAAAAGGTAGAAATAAATAAAGATAACCTTAGAATAATAGAAGCTAAAGAGGGTATTGTAGGGCAAATGAGAGATATAAACAGTGCTTTATATAGTAGAGATTATATTAATAATAAATCTTGGGATGCTGTTGATATAAATCAAAAAACATCAGTATTAAAAGAAGATTCTAGTTCTGCTTTAAGAAATTCTCAATCACATAATGGAATGCTAACTAAAATAGGGCGTTTAGCTGCTGATGTAGAGCTTTATGATTCTCCTTTTAGAAACATATCTCCAGAAAGATTAGTTGCAATGTATCAAGATTACAATGAAATTTCTCAAAAAATACCTCTTTATAAAGATTTATTAGACAATGTAAAAGTTACACCTAATAAATTAACATTTAAAATAATGGATATTAAGTTTAAAGACGGTAAAGTTGTACAGGGTAATAGAAGACTTTACGAACAATCTGAATTAGAAAGAGTTGCAGATAATTTACCTAAATTTTATGAATATATAAATCATCCACAAAGTAAATTTAGACCTGGTGGAGGAGAGCGTAGTTCTTACAATGAAAATATAGCTAAACTTAGTAGACAATATAGAATAGACAAGTTAAAAGAACTTGTTAAAACTAGTGAAGATTTTTTAACCCAAGATGTAAGTGATATGGTTTCTGTTAGGCAATTATACAGATATTATGACGGAGTTGAAGTAAACCCTATTTTATTTAAAAAGATACTAAAAACTGTAAATCAATTAAAAGTAAATAGTTATTTACAAAGAAAAAATTTAACTGAAGAAGCTCAACAAGATAGAGTTGAAAAAAGGATACTTAAAAGTTTTGGCGTTGCTGATTTAGAAGCTCCTAAAAAAACCGCTACATTAGACCAAGCAAAAATAGATGTTGAAATAGCAAAAGCAAGACAAAGTATGCCTAACCCAAGGGCTAAAAAGATATTTGATATGATGATGCTTGGGACTTTTAAGCACAGTACTATGGAAACTGGTATAAATAAATTAGGTTTTTCGTCTAAAGCTATAGACAATAAAAGTTTAACAGATTATGTTGGAGATTATACTCAAGTTATGACTAAGGGTTACAGTAAAAAACCTTTAGATACTAAAATAGATGATACAATATTTAAAGATATTAGATTTGAAAAAGATTTACCTGAAGGTACTATACTTGAAGACACTACTACAGGTTATGAGCAATTACATGGTAAGCCTGACATGAAAAAGCTTCCTAAAGAAATTAGACAAGAAGTTACTGAACTTGTAGACCAAATGAAAAGTTATAATGGGAAAATAGGGCAAAATTTAAACTTAATAGTCAGAGATTTATTGGGTAAAGATTTTAATGCTATGAACTATAGTGATATAAAAACTTTAAATAGATACTTTAAAGAGTTAAAATCTGGAACTATTTGGCAAAAACTATTTAAAGAAAAAACTCCTGAACTTAGAAAAAGATATACAATGCAATTTCCTATGACTATTAATAGAGAAACAATGAAATATGATATTGCTACAATGAAAAAAAGAGGTTTATTTGTCACTAAAGCAGGTGAAGTAGCTTCAGGTGATATGCTTAGATTAACTAATATTACAGAAAAATTACACCACGGAATAACTTTATCTATGGATAAGGCACAAGCTAAAGGTGATGAAGAAGTATTTAAGTTAAGAAGAAATTTAGAATTTTTAGATGGTATAGAAGAAGGCGAAGCATTTAGAAGAGTTGCTGTTAGAAAAATAGAAACAGATGGTAATGTATCAAGAGCTCTTGGTAGGACTGATAAAGCTGGTAAGGTATGGGCTAATGATTATATAAAATCATTGAAAAAAGAAATAAAAGATACTAATTATGATATTATTGATAAAAATAGATATAGAATTACAGAAAGATTAGACGATGGCACTGTAAAAAGAATAGAAATGACAGGTGCTGACCTTGTTAAGAAAACTAAAGATGTATATGTAAAACATTTTAAAGATATGCACAAGATTATTAGAGGAAATGAAGAATTATTAGAAAGTTATCATAAAAAAACTAAATTAGGTAAAAAATTATACCATGATTATGCTGATTACAGAAAACTTGATGACCCTATTAATGGCGGAAAAAGAAAATCTCCAATGGAGCCAATTTATGATTACAGTAAATTTGTAAAAGATATATACAATTCTTATGAAAGAGGATTAGATATTACTACAGAACTTGGAGTAGATGGTATGAGAGCTATGGCACGTTCTATGATGATTACATTACATAATAAATATAAACAAAAACATACTTCTTTAGAAGAGTTTAGAAAAAGGATTAGTTTAACTCTTCCTACAGGTGAGATTGCTGATGGTTATTGGCCTCATATGTTCTTTGACAAAACTCTTGCTTCAAATGCTTTAAGAGCTGCTGCTAAAAAAATAGATGCTTCTAATAGAAGTCCTGAAGAAAAAATTGAAGAAAAAAGAAAACTACAATTACGTTCTAAAACTTTAACAGGTGATTGGATTAATGGTACTGAAAATTGGGACGCATATGATGCTGTAAATACTCCTAAAAATCTTAAAGACAAAAAATATAACAAAATAAGTTGGAAAGAATCTCTTTCAATGACTGGCTCTATGCATAAAAGAACTAGCCATATACCTGGTCATTCTATAGATGCTACTGTTGCTGAAACTTATACTCGAAATCTTTATAGAACCTATTATAAACAATTAGCTCAAATACTTTCTAGAAAAACTTTAGTTGATTTTGACCAAAGAGCGTTTAAATTAGGTTGGGGAAAAATAAAAGCTGGTAAATATGGTAGAAGTTTAAAAGATAGATGGCATGATTTTTACAGTTTATATGTACAAGATGCTTTAGGTCACCCTACTGTTGTTCCTGAATATATTTTAAAAGACCCTGCTATGAAAATAAAAGGAACTCCTTATGCTTGGTGGGCTGATAATAATATTACTAATAAATTAAATAGTATTGCTAAAAAAGTTGGTTTAAAGGAGCCTATAAAAGGTGAAGGAAGATATGATATTAATGATGTAAGAAATTGGTCTAATCTTGAAGCTCGTTTTGAGCTAATGGCTCTTCTTGCACACCCTAAATCTGTAGTTACTAATTTATTTGGTGGCTCATTACATACTATACAAAGCGCAGGTGCTAGTGCTCTTAAAAAAGTTTATGATTATGGATTTTTAAAACAAATTAATCCAGACTTTACTTCTCGTCAAAAAATTAAAGACTTTGCTATAAGTCAAGGTGTTTTTCCTGAAATGCTAGCTCATGAATGGGGAATGCAAAAAACTTTACAAGGTACTAAAACTAAAGGTTTTGTAAGAGAAATGGTAGAATCTGTTTCAAAAGAAGGTACAGTTAATTCTCAAAAACTTAGAGAACTTGCTGATAAACATAATGTAACTAAACCAATGATGGAGTTTGCAGCTAAGTTTATGTCTAAACCTGAAATGAAACTTCGTACTGATGCTTTTATGGCTCATTATATTAAAGCTTGGGAGCGTTTTGGTGGAGCTATTACCCAACATGACCATCCATTTTTAATTGAAATGGCTAAGAAAGGTGTTAAAGCTACACAATTCTTGTATGATTCAGTAAATCGACCAGCTTTTGCTAGGACAGGTCTTGGTAAAATAATGACTCGTTTTCAGTTATGGTCTTGGAATGCTTGGCGTTTTAGAAATGATGTAAATCGTGAAGCACGTATTAGAGGTTACGGTATTGGTACTCCTGAGTATGAAAAATTTAAAAGAACAGCCTCTATAGACTTAATGGTTTATGCTCTTGGTAGTGTTTATGCTATGAGTTTATTTGAAAATGCAATTCCTGCTCCTTACAATCATTTAAAGGAAACTTCTGAATGGTTGTTTGGTGACGACAAAGAAAGAGAAAGAGCTTTTTGGGGTTTATACCCTAGGTCTATAGCTCCTTTACAAGCTATAACTCCTCCAGTTGTTTCAAGAGTAGTTGAAGGTTTAAAAGCTATGTCTAATAATGAATACGATAAGTTTCTTGATTATCATTTGTATACATTTATGCCTTTTGGTAGAGTAGCTAGAGATTTTTCTCCATTTGCTAGTGGTAATTTAATTGACAACCCTTACAGGGCAGTTGAAAAGCTTACAGGTTTACCATATGGTGCTGTACAAAGAGACCGTAGTAAATATAAAGAACAGATGGCGTATCATCCAACATTCAATACATCAAGTCAATTAAGACAGTTAATAGAAGATTAATTTCTTTGTAAAGATTTAAGTATGCAATGAAGAATTTCGTCGTCTGATAAACAGTCTATGTGTATTAACATATAAATTTCATCAGCATAAAAAGAATCATCATCGTTTAAAAACCCATAGTTAATTCTAAAACAAGGTTCTAGTTTGTCTATAGATTCTCCGCATTTATCGCATTTATCCATAGTATAATTTACTACTGTTCTTTTGTTTTTGCTACTTCTTTTTCTTTTTTAGGAAATTTTTCTTCTAAATATTTTAAGAACGGGTCTTTATCACCTTTAAAGTTTATATAAGCATCTACTATATTTTCAGTGCTTATTGACAACTGTTCTAAATACCTTAATTTTTGCCCTATATACACTAGTGCTGACTCCATGTCTTTACGAGTAGGTTTAGGTTTTTTATTTTTTGCCATTACTACCTCCTTCTTGCTCAAGAAAAGCTTCAAGCTCTTTATAGTAGCTTTCAGCTTTCTTTCGCATTTGTTTTTCTGCTTTAAGTTCTCGCTTAATATTGATGATAAGAGCCTGCTGTCGCCTATTGGTTGTAGCAAGCTCTCTTACTTTATCACAACAACTCATCAATGCGTCGTGGGTTTCCGCTGGGTCCAAGTTTAAACACCTCCTTTAATTTAGCTTTATATTTAGGCTTTGGTTTGCCATATGGAAAGTTAAGAAAACACCACAACTTATATACGTCTTTATGTATATCGTTGTTAGTGTTAAACTTTCTAAAACTATACGAAGGTTCTTTCATCCATTTACCTTTTGTATATAACCCATAGATGTTAACAATAGGGCATTCAGGGAAGATTTTGTTCCATAAGTCCTTATACATTAACTGTTGTATTTCGTGTGATTTTCGGTAATCTCCAGTCTTTATATCTATAATAGATAAACTACCATCTATTGTTGCTACAATGTCTGGTGTACCAGCCCAAAGCATATCTTTGTGATATAGAAATATCTCTTGACATATTACGCTTGGCTTTATATCGTAGTACCATTTTTCGAAAGACATTAAAGACTTTCTAATAAATTCAGTACTTGCGTGTACTTCTTTTCTTTCTAGTAACGCTTCTATTGCTTCGTGCACTGCCGTGCCTCGTTCTGCGGCTTCGTCCCTCAGCCGTTCTGCGTTTAGTCCGTTTTTCATAAGCCACTCGTCAAAGAACTTTCCTTTAGAACATGTTTCGCCTATGATAGTTGTTACTGAAGGCTTCCAGTTTAAACTTTTACCTTGTGAGTACCAACGTCCTGAACTTTGGTGTCTTTGTATTTTTAGACTATTAACATAGTCATCAATCATCATTTTTTTCATTGAGCCTCCTAACCCATTGATTGCTAACGCCTTTGTTTTTGATTAAACTTAATCGTGGTGTTATGTCGCTTCAAGTCTCTGAATATCCGCATAGGGGACACGAATATCCACAATCTCCTCCTGAAACGACATTACCACATTGTAAACAGTTTATTTTTTCCATAATTGCCTATAAATAGTTCTTGTTGATACTTTAAAGAGTATCGATAATTTACTAGGTTTGTACCCAATATACCAAAGAATATTTATAAGCCATTTGTCTAATTTACTTAGTTTTTTCATTCACTTGTCCTGTATCTTTTAGGGTTAGCTATTAATTGTTGATAAAGCCACCAACACTTACCGTCATTAGTTGCTTTAAGTATTTTTTGTCTCCGAGAGGCTTGTATGTCTCTCATTCGTTTTTTGTTATCTTTTTGTGCCATTACTCCTCCTAGTTAAATACATCTGATTTTGCTAGTTTTCTTAGTATATAACCTTGTACTCTTACATCTTGTGTTTTTATCCATTTGATAAATGTTTTATACTCTTTATCAGTTAATGGCCCTTTTTTAGTATTACACGATGCGCATATCATTTGAAGGTTGCTCTTATACGAACCTCCTCCAGAAGAAATAGGATGCTTATGGTCGCATACCATATTAGTTACATCTAATTTCTTTTTACAATAGTTACAAGGTTTGCTATATGCTACGTATAGCATC